>VOFB01000575.1_pt1 | contig 118000 bp, 74 predicted proteins | sample 5384141 | NCBI WGS metagenome assembly VOFB01 (sample SAMN12384721, study PRJNA508395) | human gut metagenome | isolation source: healthy gut A | host: Homo sapiens
AATAGAGAAGCACCTCCTTCGTGACATTCATTATATTTGGCTTGCCGGTAATGAGCATCCGGATTTTATCACGATCAACCGTTTTCGTAACCGTGTAAAGGAGGAAATAAATAATGTATTTACCCAGTTGGTTCTTGTCCTTGCCGATAAAGGTTTCATCAGCCTTGATGTAGAGTATATCGACGGCACCAAGATTGAATCCAAAGCCAACAAATATACTTTTGTCTGGCGCAAGACAGTCGAACGGAACCGTACGAGACTAATGGATAAAATCCGTATTCTCTTGGAACAGGTGGATGAAGCCATTGCACAGGAGAACTCTATAAAAGACACATCCGTGGAGTTTACTCCCTGCAGGCTCTCTGACATAGTGGATGAACTTAAAGAAGCCCTGGAACGCCAGCCTGCAACAAAGGATAAGGAAGAAAAGAAAGCCCTGCGCAAAAAGAAGAAGCAGGTCATGGAACTTGAAGGGTATCGTGACAAGCTGATAGAATACGACAATCACCTTGATACCCTTGGAGAACGTAACTCCTATTCCAAGACCGATCCTGGTGCCACATTCATGCGCATGAAAGAAGATGCCATGAAGAACGGGCAGACCAAACCCGGATATAATCTGCAAATAGGTACTGAAAACCAATTCATCACAGACTTCCGTCTGTTTCCCAACCCTACCGATACACTGACCCTCATACCTTTTTTTTCCACTCTTTCCAGTACCGCTATAACCGTTTACCGAATATCTGTGTGGCAGACTCCGGTTACGGTTCGGAAGAAAATTACCGGTTCATGCAGGAGAATGGGATAGAAGCCTTCATCAAGTACAATTACTTCCATAAAGAACAGCGTCCTCGTTATACTCCCAACCCATTCCATGCCGAAAGTCTCCATAACAATGCCCAAGAGGATTATTACGTTTGTCCTATGGGACAGCACATGAACCGTATAGGAACCAAACGTGACAAGACAGCGAGCGGATACATCATCGAAAGTGCCCGGTATAAAACACAAAGATGCGAAGGTTGTCCTTTGCATGGAAGTTGTTTTAAAGCACAGGGGAACCGTATTATAGAAGTCAACCACCGGTTAAACCAATATAAACGGCAGGCACGGGAAAGGTTACTCTCAGAAGAAGGAATCAGGCATAGAGGCAGGCGGTGTATAGAACCGGAAGCTGTTTTCGGACAAATGAAATACAACATGGCATACAGAAGGTTCCGGCATGTGGGAGAAGACAAGGTGAAAATGGACTTTGCCTTCTTTGCCATAGCTTTTAATATCAAAAAAATGTGTGCTAAACTGAGAAAAGCAGGAAAGGAGCTCATTACACTTGCTAAATCTATATTTATTGGACTATTTATAACCCGATATAATTGGAATATAGCAACTTGTTGCCAAATGCATGAGGAAAAAGCAGCATAGCCAAAAGAAAATATAGCAGAACTGTAAAATATAAAAGAGGTTGTGCCAACGTTTTGACACACCTCCACACAACCTTTTTTTACATTTACTTCTGTTATTACTTCTTCGAAAATAGTGACGGTATATGCCCGGGATAGTGACGGTATCGGACCAAGATAGCGTCACTATTTGTCTTGGATACCGTCACTATCTTACTTTTATTAAATTATACTCCGTAGTATTTTTAGTTATTCTCTGTTTTATAGGTGATTACAAAAATCTATTCCATACGTCTACTATGTAAATCGTATGCAATAAAATAAAAAATGAGAAGAAATTTATTTAAACATATCCTTTGGATATTGATACTTGCAGAGTGTTTTCCTCTATTGGCAATTGCCGGATCGCAGCAAAAGGAACAACGTTATAAAATAGCCGTATGTGACTGGATGATTCTGAAACGTCAGAAAATCGGTTCATTCCAATTGGTACATGAATTGAATGGTGACGGTGTAGAATTGGATATGGGTGGTCTTGGCAAGAGGGAAATGTTTGATAATAAATTGCGTGAGCCCCATTTCCAGCAGTTATTTCGTGAAACTGCTCAAAAATATCAATTAGAAGTTTCTTCTATTGCTATGTCCGGTTTCTATGGACAGTCTTTTCTGGAGCGGGCTAACTATAAAGATTTAGTTCAGGATTGCCTTCATGCCATGAAAGTGATGAATGCCAAAGTAGCCTTTCTTCCTTTGGGAGGAATCAAAGCCGGATGGGAAAAGATTCCGGCACTACGGACAGAAGTTGTAAAACGCTTGAAGGAGGTAGGAGATATGGCAGCTTCTGAAGGAGTGGTGATTGGTATTGAAACTCAACTGGATGCAAAAGGAGATGTGAAACTACTGAAAGAAATTAATTCTCCCGGAATCAAGATCTATTTTAAATTTCAAAATGCATTGGAGAATGGAAGGGATTTGTGCAAGGAGCTGAAAATTCTGGGGAAAAAGAGGATTTGCCAGATTCACTGTACGGACACAGATGGAGTGACTTTACCTTATAATGAACGATTGGACATGAATAAGGTGAAAAAGACGCTGGATAAGATGGGATGGATTGGATGGCTGGTAGTAGAACGTTCGCGCGATAAGGATGACGTGCGGAACGTGAAAAAGAATTATAGTACGAATATTAAGTATTTGAAAGAGGTGTTTCAACAGAGATAGGAGGATATTATGATATAGTTAATATTACAAAGAGAGAGAAAAAAATGCAAAATCTATTTTTTTTATTCTTTTAAGTGATTACATATTTTTTGATTGTACGTCTTTCCTTAAAAGATCTTTTAGATTTTGAAGATATAATATATTATTTTTGTTTAAATTAAAATTTAATCTATGAAGAGTAAAATGAAGATTAAAATGAAGATTGCCGGAAAGTTATGGGGCTTGTCAGCAATTCTTTTATTCGTTTCTTGTGCTAAAGGTTTTGATGATAATGAAACCTTTTCTGGAGGTGTGACAAATGCACAGTTGGAATCGCCGGTTATCGACGATAATAGCTTTTCAACCTTAACAAACTCTGATGGTACAGAAAGTGTAAAGATAACGTGGCCGGTAGTTATGGGAGCTGGAGGATATTTGCTTAATGTAGATCTTATAGAAGATCCGGCAGACCCTACAGTTACTACAGAGAATCCTGTTGTTGTGATGCAAGATAGTGTTGTAGATGGTTCATCTGTTGTATTTACGAAAACAGAAGATGCTACCTATAAAATAAAAATAAAGACACTTGGCAATGAAAAACTGAACAATAAGGAAGCACAAGAGAGTACTGATTTTAAATATGTTGCATTGGTGCCTGCTACAACAATTCCTGTAGGTGAAGATATAGCTGAATATATTAATAATCAATTGAAAGATAGTGATAAAGAACAAGCTTTTTTGCTTTGGAAGCAGGTAAGTCTTATGTTCTGAATGGTATTGTTGATTTTAGATTGAATGTGATTACACTTCGTAGTACTGATAAAGATAATCGTCCAACGGTAAAAGTTGGAGCTAGCGGAGGATTTATGACGCAAGCTGGATTGAAAATTAAATTCATTAATTTTGATTGTTCAGAAATGACTGGTGCTGGTTTTTTAACTCTAAGTGGAGAACCTAGTGAAACAATATCAATAAAGAGTTTAGGCTATGATAAAGATGAAGCTAATCAAGATGGTTATATCATCAATAAGCCTGTAATTATTCAGGAATGTAATATCAAAAATCTGCAGAATAGCTTGCTTTATGGTAATAAAAAACCATGGACTTTACGTGATTTCCGTATTACAGATTGCATCGTACAGATGAATAATGCTGGCTCTAATGGGGTTATTAATTTATATGGTGCTACGGGTACAATTAAAGATATGACTATTAAGAATAGTACATTTTATAATTTAGTGAAAAATAGTTCTGCTTATTTTATTCGTTATCAAAATAACTCACAACCTTGGAAATATTTTGGCAAGAGTGATAATACTTCAACTCACATTATATCCAATAATACATTCTGTAAGACTTTTTCAAATAAAGACTTTGGCAATAATATACCTAATGATAAGACCTCAATGACACAAAAAGTTGAATACAATATATTCTATGATGTATATCGTTTATATCAGTATCTTCAAAGTAATAATAAGAAATCAACTGTTGGCAATACTATTTGGGGAGTTGATGGTGGAACTCCTAATGGCAATGATACAGGAGGACGAAAAGATGATAATGGTAATCCGTTTGCTACACTTGAAGACCCTGCGTTCGTAGGTCCTTTCTTGCAGGAACTTGACTTATTAAAAACTAACGGTGGTGTTGATTTTGAACCTAAAGGTGCAGAAGCTGTAAAAAATAAAGGTGGTGACCCTCGTTGGTATAAATAAATATAAAGTATAAATTATAATGCTATAATAATGAAACATAATAATATAATTAAATTGTGCCTTGGCATATTTCTGGCTTTCACAATGGCTTTGCCTGCTATTGCCCAGAAAACACAGACATTCAAAGGTGTAGTGGTAGATACGACGGGGGAACCTATTATTGGTGCTTCTGTGAAGGTGGTAGGTACAACTACTGGGACTATAACTGATTTGGATGGTAAATTTATGGTTGTTGTTCCATCTGGAAAACAGGTTGAAATATCTTATATAGGGTATATAACACAGGTATTATCAGATTTTAAGCAGACTAAGATTGAACTGAAAGAAGATACGCAGCAGTTAGATGAGGTTGTAGTGGTAGGTTATGGTACGCAGAAAAAAGCGCATCTAACAGGAGCTATTGCTACTGTACCTATGGATGATATTCAGGATCTTGCTTCCGGTAACTTGGCAAGTACGTTGAGTGGTATGGTAAATGGACTTAGCGTTAGTGGTGGAGATGCGCGACCTGGTGAGAATGCTCGGATTAATATTCGTCAAAATGATGTTTTATCAGATATTGGTGGTACTGCTTCAGAACCATTATATGTTATTGATGGGTATATTTATCCTGTAGAAGTGAAAATTGGTGATGTTACAGAAAACTTAGGAGCAACTGCATTTAATAATTTGGATCCGTCTGTAATTGAAAGTATTTCGGTTTTGAAAGATGCTGCGGCTGCTGTATACGGTGCTCGTGCTGCCAATGGTGTTATATTGGTTACTACTAAGAGAGGTAAACAAGGTGCACCTAAGATCTCATATAGTGGAACTTTTGGCGTTGTGGATGAGGTTTCGCGTGCTAAGATGTTGAATGCTTACCAATATGGTCAACTTTGGAATGCTGTACGTGCGGCTGATCCGACTGACGTATCTATTAATTTGCAAAATGATTTGTTTCAGGCAGACGAGTTGAATGCAATGAAAGGTTTGAATTATGACTTGTTGGACAAATACTGGAAAGCGGCATTGACACAAAAACATAGTATCAATATGACCGGTGGTTCAGAAAGAGCTAATTATTTTGGAGGAATATCTTATTTTGATCAAGATGGTAATCTTGGTAATCTGGATTATAACCGTTGGAACTATCGTGCTGGTGTTGATGTGAAGATTAGTAAATGGTTAAAAGCAAGTCTTCAGGTTTCAGGTGACTATGGAAAGAAAAACAAACCGAATGTGAAGGTTGGAGGTAGTAATGACGAGAAAGACTATAATCTTCTGTTAGTTCGTCCATATTATATTCCTGAAGAAGTGAATGGTATTCCAATCGTGCCTTATGGTATTAGCAATTCACAGGTAAGTTCTTCGCAAAACTATTCATTTTCTCTGCTTCAAAACGCAGGGGATTATAATAGAACAGAAACATCGAATATGAACATTAATGCGGGACTGGAATATGATTTTGGATGGAATAAATGGTTGAAAGGGTTAAAACTAAAATTCTCTTATTCAAAGAGTATCAATTCTACAAAAAACAATCAATATGGTTCGTCATATGAACTTTATTATATGTCCAAACGTGCTGGAAGTGGAAATCATTTGTATACACCTATCCAAGGGCAGGAATCTCTTTATGAAGAGTTGCTGGCAGAAAACAATTTCTTACTAGCTAATAATGGTTCTGCTATAAACAATGCCAGTGGGGATCCTTATTTGTCTCGTACAATGAGCCGTGCTGATAATTATCAGATGAACTTCACTGCAACTTATAACCGTGATTTTGGTAGTCATCATATAGGTGCTTTGTTTTCTATTGAAAAATCAGAGGCTGAAAGTGAATATTTAGTGGGACAGGTTACTAATCCTTATGAATTTACCAATGGACAATCGAATCTAGTTCAATATAATAGTGCGTCTACTACAGAATTTAAACGTGCAGAGTCTGGTACATTATCATATATTGGTCGTGTGAACTATGCATATGCTGATAAATACTTGTTTGAGTTCCTGCTTCGCTCGGATGCATCAACCAAGTTTGCTCCTGAAAATTATTGGGGAGTTTTTCCTTCAGTTTCTGCTGGTTGGATTATATCACAAGAAGAATGGTTTAAAAAGAGTGTGAAATGGGTTGATTATTTGAAAGTACGAGCTTCATTTGGTTTAACAGGTCGGGATAATACGAAAGCATGGCAATGGATGCAGAACTATGCGGTTGATAAAGATAAAGGACCTATATTTGGTGTTAATACATCAACAAACGCTGGTAATCATATAACTATTAATAAAGAAATATCCGCTGTAAACCGTGATGCACACTGGGATAAGTCATATAAAGCAAACTTTGGTTTGGATTTCAATGTGTTGAATAACCGTTTATCATTCAATATTGATGGTTATTATGAGTGGAATCGCGAAATGTTACTCCCATATTCAGCTTCTATTCCAGGTACAGTAGGAACACAGTCTGCGAATTTTAATTATGGAGAGTTGGACACATATGGTATGGAGTTATCTGTGACTTGGAGAGATAAAATAGGAAAAGATTTTAAATATAAAGTGTCTGTGAATACCGGGTATACGGATAATAAGGTACTTATGATGGACTGGGAAACCAATCAACGTTATATGAAGATTCATGAAGGCAGTCGTACCGATATGGGAACATGGGGAATGCAGTGTCTTGGTATGTTCCGTAGTTATCAAGATATAGATGAATATTTCACCAAATATAATATTACATCATATATGGGTATGACTAAGGATAATGTAAAACCTGGTATGTTAATATATAAAGATATTCGTGGTGCAGAACAGACCGACGGAACTTATGCTGGACCAGATGGAGTTGTAAGTTATGAAAATGATCAAGTTCGTTTGTCAAACCGAAGTAATCCTTATGGTTTCACTACAAATTTGAGTGCAGAATGGAAAGGTATTTCTTTGTCTGCACAGATAAGCGCAAGTTGGGGAGGATATAGTTTTGTCCCAACATCGGCACTTAAGATCGGTAATATGGTTGGTTCAGGATCGGGTTCGTATACAGACTTGGAATATACCAATATGCCATCCTTCTGGAATACAGATAATATGTTTGTTTATAATGATGTAGTTGATGCGTCAGGTAATGTGGTTGTAAAAGCTAATCGCAATGCAAAATATCCTAACTTAAGATGGGGTAGTGTTAATAGTGTGAATTCAACATTTTGGAGAGTGAGTGGAACTCGCGTTAGCATGAATCGCTTAACATTAGCATATGCCATACCATCGAAGTTTACAAGATTGATAGGTATCGAAAGTTGTCGTTTTAATGTAACAGGACAAAACTTATTTAGTTTCTATAATCCTTATCCTGATAATTTTATAGATCCTATGACTTCTTATGGTAGTTATCCTACTTTGCGTAAGTTTACTATTGGTGTAAATGTGACATTCTAAAAAGAAATAACGATGAAAAGAAAAAATATAATAGCTTTCAGTGTTGCTTTAATGGCGATAGGTGCTTTCACTTCATGTAGTGACGAGTTTCTGCAAGATAAAAAAAATTACGACTATGTTGACGCAAGTACATATAATACATTCAGTGGCGCAAAAGCACGTGTAGATGATATATATGCTTGGTGCTTGCCTAATACGAGTTCCGAACCAAGTTGGAAATACAATAGTACCGGAGCAGCCGATTTACAGTCTAAGTCTACAGAAGAGTATAGTGGATTCGGATCATTCGTAGATCCTGACGCTCCGATGACCAGTCAGAGTGGAAACAATACGGTTCCTGATTATTTTCATAATAGTGGTAATAATATTCAGGCAAGTGTTTGGGGACGTATTCGTAATTGCAATGATGTTATTTACGGTATAGAGAATAGTACTCTTTCAGAAGAAGAAAAGAATGAGTTACTCGGACAGGTTTATTTCTTTCGTGCATGGTGTTACTACAACTTAGTGAAATGGTATGGTGGAGTGCCTATAATTACGGAAGTACAGGAACCAGTGGCAGGGGCTATCACTCCTCGTTCTACAACAAAAGCGTGTGTTGATTTTATTTGTGAGGATTTAGAGCGTTCAGCGCAGTTACTTGCTCCGTTTACTGAAAATGGAGGATGGCCTTCAAGTGATTTTGGACGTGTTACTTCCGGTACAGCACTGGCATTGAAAGGACGGACTCTTTTGTTATATGCAAGTCCGTTGTTTAACCGTAAAAATGATGTAGAACGTTGGAGGAAGGCTTATAATGAAATCACTGCTGATTTACCCAGAATAAATGCTTGTGGATATGGTTTAGCTAATGAAAGTAATGCCGGAGCTAATGCTTCAGGTTGGGCGAATGTTTTTTCAATGGTTGATGGCAATACAGAAGCTGTATTCGTAACGCTATATAATGATATAGCCACTGGCGGAGTACCTGATTTTAGTAAAAACAACTCATGGGAACATGGTATTCGGCCATCAAATGCCATGGGAGGTGGTGGCAAAACTCCTTCTGCTATGATGGTTGATATGTTTCCTATGGCTGATGGAAAAAGACCTTCTACGTGCAATACTTATACTACACTAGAGCAATCTTCTGTTGCTTATGATAAAAATGTTCCATTTGCCAATCGTGATCCTCGTTTTTATCGGACGTTTGCTTTCCCTGGAGTACGTTGGGCTTTCAGTGGTGATCCTAAGAACGCAAGCAATAATAATCCTTATACAGGGGATAAGTATAATTTGTGGAACTATGTTTGGTATGCTAATGAGAGTGATAGAGATAATGAAGAGGCTAGTAGCTCTAATACTTATGGTGCGGATAACTTGTTGACAAATGCTAAAGGTTTCTATATACGTAAACGTTCGGATGATTTAGATGTGAATTCGAATGCCAGATATAAATTTAGTCAAGCAAATGGTTTTAAATTTAGTGGCAGCCCATATTTGGAGATTCGTTATGCTGAAGTGTTGTTGAATTATGCAGAAGCTGCATGTGGTGCTGGTGAAATGGGAGTAGCTGTTGAACAATTGAAGAAGATACGTGCTCGTGTAGGATATACATCTGCAAATAATTTCGGTTTACAGACCAACTTGTCAGGTGACCAAGCTGCATGTTTTGCTGCCATCTTGTACGAACGTCAGATTGAATTGGCTTATGAAGGAAAACGTTTTGATGACTTACGCCGTTGGATGTTGTTTGATGGTGGTGCAGAAAGAGCAGAAGGTGCTCCTGACACATGGGTTCCGTCTGGTTGGAATGGAAACACTTGCACTTATTTAGGTTTTAAACAACTCAATGGGCAACGCCGTGATAATCTTGAATTCCGTGTTAGTAGTACTCATGAGAGTAAAGGGCTTGGTGGTACATCGTGGGAAATAAATGGAGTAAATCCAGACCCTTTAAAAGATGTAACACGTCCGGATGCATTAGATTTGAGACAAGCGGATATTTCCAGTCAACAGAATAAGTTAGTTGAGTTTTATAATACTTATTTGACGCGTAAAATGAAGAAAGGTGATGCATATACTACTGATCATACACCTAAATATATGAATTTTCTTCCTAGATATTACTTCCTAGGTTTTGCGGAAGGAGCTCAAAAGGCTAATCAGACATTGCCACAGACTATTGGTTGGGCAGATTATAATAATGGTGGTGCTAACGGTACTTTCGATCCATTAGCAGAATAAATTTATAATATCTGATTTATCTTGATAACGTCTCTAATATCTCTTGAATGAGAGGATTGGAGACGTTATTTTTTTGATAGGAATATGGGTTATGAGGGAAAAACATATTTAGGATAATAAATTCTGTTCTACTGATTACAAATCTTTTCTTCTTTCGTCTTATTATTGTATTTTTGAATTAACAACTTCACAAAACCAAATAAAAATGAAGAAGAAACAGGTACTTTTAGCAGTTTTTGCTGCAACAATGTTGACTCCGACCGTTGCATGGGCGCAATACCCACAAATAACCGGCGAAGCCAAAGAAAATTATACAAAGATGATGACTGAAGAGCGGAAGCGCTCTGATGAAGCATGGGCGAAGGCACTTCCAATAGTGCAGAAAGAAGCGAAGGAAGGACGTCCATATATTCCTTGGGCTGGTCGTCCGTACGATTTGCCGCAGGCTGATATCCCTTCATTCCCAGGTGCCGAAGGTGGTGGTATGTATAGTTTCGGTGGCCGTGGCGGCAAAGTGATAACTGTTACAAATCTGAATGATCGTGGACCGGGCTCTTTCCGTGAGGCATGTGAAACTGGCGGTGCACGTATTATTGTGTTCAATGTTGCCGGTATCATCCGTCTGGAATCTCCGATTATCGTCCGTGCTCCCTATGTAACCATTGCAGGGCAAACAGCTCCGGGAGACGGTGTTTGTATTGCCGGCGAGTCATTTTGGGTAGACACACATGATGTTGTTGTACGTCATATGCGTTTCCGTCGTGGAGAAACGAAAGTATGGCATCGCGATGACTCTTTCGGAGGTAATCCTGTTGGTAATATAATGATCGACCACTGTTCCTGTACATGGGGATTGGATGAAAACATTTCTTTCTATCGCCACATGTACGACCCGAGTGAAGGACAATATGAAAGCAAAGACTTGAAACTTCCTACTGTAAACGTAACTATTCAAAATACTATCTCGGCAAAAGCGTTGGATACATACAATCATGCGTTTGGTAGCACGTTAGGTGGTGAGAATTGTGCATTTGCCCGTAACCTTTGGGCTAGTAACTCCGGACGTAATCCTTCTATCGGTTGGAATGGCATATTCAATTTCGTTAATAATGTAGTATTCAATTGGGTGCACCGTTCTTCTGATGGTGGTGATTATACCGCTATGTTCAATATGATTAACAACTACTACAAACCGGGACCTGCTACTCCTAAGGATTCCAATGTAGGACATCGTATCTTGAAACCGGAAGCAGGACGTAGTAAGCTGGATCATAAAGAATATGGGCGAGTATATGCCGACGGAAATATAATGGAAGGCTATCCTGAAATAACTAAAGACAACTGGAATGGCGGTATTCAGATTGAAACTCAACCGAACACTGACGGATATACTGAATACATGCGTAGCTATAAGCCGTTCGAGATGCCGTATATCAATATCATGGGGGCTAAAGATGCTTATGACTATGTATTGAAACATGTAGGTGCGAATATTCCTTGTCGTGATATTGTTGACGAACGTGTGATTGAAGAAGTAAGAACAGGTATTCCTTATTATGAAAAGAAACTTCCTAAAGACGCTTATGGTGACTTGACAGGTTTGTCTCCTAAGTCAATGGGGGAAGACGGACAGTTCAAGTATCGTCGTTTGCCGAAAGATTCTTATAAGCAGGGTATTATTACTGATGTTCGCCAGATGGGTGGTTATCCTGAATACAAAGGTACTCCTTATGTTGATACAGACAAAGATGGTATGCCGGACGAATGGGAAATTGCTAACGGATTAAATCCGAACGATCCGAGTGATGCCAATAAAGACTGTACTGGTGACGGATATACGAATATTGAAAAATATATCAACGGTATCAGCACAAAGCATAAAGTAGATTGGAGAGATATGAAGAACAACTACGATACATTGGCTGAAAAAGGAAAATTAATGTAATTATGAAAAAGATACTGATACTATCATTGCTTTTTATTTCCGGTTGGATGTCTGCGCAGGCAGTCGACTTAAATAAAGAGAATCGTGATCCTGAATATGTAAAGTCTATTGTCGGCCGATCACAAAAGATCGTTGATAAACTCGGACTTACAGATGCGAAAATAGCCGAAGATGTTCGCAATGTCATAGCCAATCGTTACTTCGAATTAAATGATATTTATGAGGTACGGGATGCGAAAGTCAAGAAAGTAAAAGAATCCGGGTTGACTGGTGAGGCTAAAAATGAAGCTTTGAAAGCTGCGGAAAATGAAAAAGATGCGGCACTATATCGTTCACATTTCGCTTTTCCTGCCAATTTTCTCTCTTTCTTGATGAAAAGCAAATAGAAGCTGTTAAAGATGGCATGACTTATGGAGTAGTAAAAGTGACTTATGACTCACATCTGGACATGATTCCTACTTTGAAAGAAGAAGAAAAAGCTCAAATTTATGCTTGGTTGATAGAGGCCCGTGAATTTGCGTTGGATGCAGAAAATTCGAATAAGAAACACGCTGCTTTCGGAAAATACAAAGGACGTATCAACAACTATCTGGCTAAACGTGGATATGACCTGAAGAAAGAACGAGAGGAATGGTATAAACGTATAAAAGCCCGTGGAGGTTCTATATAATTAAAAAATAAGATACTATAAAAAGAAGTGAAATTCTTTCCCATTGTAAATGGTTAGTTTGTTTGATGGTGGAAAGGGTGGCTCGGAGAGTCGCCCTTTTATCGTATATAAATTTTGAATCTATTGATTCTTCTAGTATATTTGAGTACAAATGACGCTTTCTATCGTCTCCTCTGTATAAAAGATACAAATATAGAATATACAAATGAAAAAGTTAAGAAATACATTAGCCGCAATAAGTCTTCTGTTTCTGGCTTCTTGTGGGGGGAACAAAGACTACTACATGTTCACTTCGTTTCATGAACCGGCTGATGAGGGGTTGAGATACTTATACAGTGAGGACGGAATTCACTGGGACAGTATTCCGGGAGTTTGGCTAAAGCCGGAACTGGGACAGCACCAGCTTATGCGGGACCCCTCGATGGTACGTACTCCGGATGGTACCTACCATTTGGTTTGGACTACAAGTTGGAAAGGTGATTTAGGATTTGGCTATGCACATTCCAAGGATCTGATTCATTGGTCGGAACAACAGATGATTCCTGTAATGGCAGACGAACCGACTACCATTAATGTATGGGCTCCGGAAATTTTCTATGACGACGAGAATGATCAGTTTATGGTAGTATGGGCTTCCTGTGTCCCCGGGCGTTTCGAAAAGGGAATAGAAGAAGAGAATAATAATCATCGTTTATACTATATCACTACAAAAGATTTTAAAACCGTTTCGAAAGCAAAACTTTTGTATGATCCAGGATTCAGTACCATTGATGCCGTTATCGTGAAACGGGCAAAGAATGACTATGTAATGGTACTCAAGGATAACACCCGTCCGGAACGTAATCTGAAAATCGCTTTTTCCGATTCTATGACCGGTCCTTATTCGCCCGCATCCCAGCCTTTCACAGAATCCTTTGTAGAAGGACCGTCTGTAGAGAAAGTGGGAGACGATTATCTAATCTACTTTGATGTATATAAGAAAAAAATATATGGCGCTATGCGTACGAAGGATTTCCGGAACTTTACAGATGTAACAGAAGAGGTAAGCATCCCTGTAGGGCATAAGCATGGGACCATATTTACGGCTCCGGAATCAGTCGTAAAAGCATTACTCGAAGAAAAGAAATAAACCCGGAAACAATTTTAAATCAGAATAAATCATGAACAACTCTGCTAAAATTCTTGTTGTACTGGCTGCCGGTTGGTTGACTACTACAGCCTTTGCACAAGATAGAATTCATTATACAGGAAAAGAATTATCGAATCCTGCTTGTCACGACGGACAACTGTCTCCGGTAGTCGGAGTACATAACATTCAGTTGGTACGTGCCAATCGTGAACATCCCGATGCTTCGAACGGCAATGGATGGACGTATAATCATCAGCCGATGCTGGCTTATTGGAATGGACAGTTTTTCTATCAATACCTGGCAGATCCTTCTGACGAACACGTACCGCCTTCACAGACTTTTCTGATGACATCGAAGGATGGATATCGCTGGACAAATCCGGAAATTGTGTTTCCTCCTTATCAAGTTCCCGATGGATACACCAAAGAGTCTCGTCCGGGTGTGCAGGCCAAAGATCTGATTGCCATTATGCACCAGCGTGTCGGATTCTATGTTTCTAAATCCGGCAAGCTGATTACAATGGGAAATTATGGAGTTGCTTTGGATAAAAAAGATGATCCCAATGATGGAAACGGTATTGGCCGGGTGGTTCGTGAAATAAAGAAAGACGGTTCTTACGGACCGATCTATTTCATTTATTATAATCATGGATTTAATGAAAAGAATACTGATTATCCGTATTTTAAGAAAAGCAAGGATCGTGAGTTTGTGAAGGCTTGCCAGGAAATTCTTGACAATCCGCTGTATATGATGCAGTGGGTGGAAGAAGCCGACCGTGAAGATCCTATTCTCCCGCTGAAGAAAGGATACAAAGCATTCAATTGTTATACATTGCCGGATGGACGTATTGCCAGTCTTTGGAAACATGCGCTTACCTCTATCAGTGAGGATGGCGGACATACTTGGGCAGAGCCTGTGCTTCGTGCAAAAGGTTTCGTCAATAGCAATGCGAAAATTTGGGGGCAGCGTTTAAGTGATGGTACATACGCCACTGTATATAATCCGTCGGAATTTCGTTGGCCGCTGGCTATATCTTTGAGTAAAGATGGATTGGAATATACAACATTGAATCTGGTGCATGGTGAAATCACTCCCATGCGTTATGGAGGAAATTATAAATCATACGGTCCTCAATATCCACGTGGTATTCAGGAAGGCAATGGGGTACCTGCCGATGGTGATTTGTGGGTTTCTTACAGTGTGAACAAGGAAGATATGTGGATTTCCCGTATTCCTGTCCCGGTAGAGATTAATGCTTCTGCACACGCGGATGATGATTTCTCTAAAAATAAATCAATTGCGGAACTGACTGACTGGAATATTTATTCTCCGGTTTGGGCCCCTGTTTCTTTGGAGGATCAATGGTTGAAGTTGCAGGATAAAGATCCGTTTGATTATGCCAAAGTGGAACGTAAAATTCCGGCCTCTAAAGAATTAAAAGTATCATTTGATTTGAAAGCCGGCCAGAATAATAAAGGTACACTCCACATTGAATTTCTGGATGAGAATGGAATAGCTTGTTCCCGTATGGAACTTACTGATGATGGCATTTTCCGATTGAAAGGCGGCTCCCGGTTTGCAAATATGATGAAATATGAAGCAGGAAAGATTTATCATGTAGAAGCAGTCCTTTCTACTGTTGATCGTAATATTCAAGTGTATGTAGATGGCAAGAGAGTAGGGTTGCGTATGTTCTATGCGCCCGTGGCTGCTGTGGAGCGAATCGTATTCCGTACTGGCGTACCTCGTACATTCCCGACTGTAGATACTCCTGCCGACCAGACTTATGATCTGCCGAATGCAGGTGCGCAAGATCCATTGGCTGAATATGGCATTGCCAATGTAAAAACATCTTCTACAGATAAAGATGCGTCTTCTGCTTTTTTAAAGTATGCTGACTTCAGTCATTATGCAGACTATTTCAACGGTATGGAAGACGAAAATATTGTTCAGGCAATTCCCAATGCAAAGGCTTCGGAATGGATGGAGGAAAATATTCCTTTGTTCGAGTGTCCGCAACATAACTTTGAAGAAATGTATTATTATCGTTGGTGGTCATTGCGTAAGCATATCAAAGAGACTCCTGTTGGCTATGGCATGACCGAGTTTTTGGTTCAGCGTTCTTATTCGGATAAGTATAACCTGATTGCCTGTGCTATCGGACATCATATTTATGAAAGTCGTTGGTTGCGTGATCCGAAATATTTGGATCAGATTATTCATACATGGTATCGTGGCAATGATGGCGGTCCGATGAAGAAAATGGATAAGTTCAGCTCATGGAACGCAGATGCTGTTTTGGCTCGTTACATGGTAGATGGTGATAAGGACTATCTGCTGGATATGAAGAAAGATCTGGAAACCGAATACCAGCGTTGGGAACGTACGAACCGTTTGAAGAACGGATTGTATTGGCAGGGTGACGTACAGGATGGTATGGAAGAATCAATCAGTGGCGGACGGAGGAAGAAATATGCCCGGCCGACAATCAATAGTTATATGTATGGCAATGCTAAAGCACTTTCATGTATAGGAATTCTTTCCGGTGATGAGGGGATGGCTATGAAATATGGCATGAGAGCAGATACTTTGAAAAATCTGGTAGAAAATGAATTGTGGAATACACGCCATCAGTTCTTTGAAACGATGCGTACTGACTCTTCCGCCAATGTGCGTGAAGCAATCGGATATATTCCTTGGTATTTCAACCTGCCGGATACCACCCAAAAGTATGAAATTGCCTGGAAAGAAATTATGGATGAAAAAGGCTTCTCTGCTCCTTATGGATTGACAACTGCAGAACGTCGTCATCCGGAGTTCCGTACACGTGGAGTAGGCAAATGTGAATGGGACGGTGCTATCTGGCCGTTTGCTTCCGCACAGACATTGACAGCAATGGCTAACTTTATGAATAATTATCCGCAGACTGTATTGTCTGACAGTGTATATTTCCGTCAGATGGAATTGTATGTGGAATCACAGTATCATCGTGGTCGTCCCTATATTGGTGAATATTTGGATGAGGTGACCGGTTATTGGCTGAAAGGAGATCAGGAACGTAGCCGTTATTATAACCATTCCACTTTCAACGACCTGATAATTACAGGATTGATCGGGCTTCGTCCGCGTTTGGATAATACGATTGAAGTGAACCCCTTAATTCCTGCCGACAAGTGGGATTGGTTCTGCCTGGATAATGTATTATATCATGGTCATAATCTGACGATTCTTTGGGATAAGAATGGTGATCGCTATCATTGCGGAAAAGGATTGCGCATTTTTGTAGATGGTAAGGAAGTAGGGCAGGCGAATACATTGACAAAAATCGTTTGTGAAAATGCACTTAAATGATAATTTTGCGGAGTGCCCTGAAAGGGCTTAATTATATAGCGTAGGGCAACGCCCTACGTAAAAACGACAATCTGAATTTGCGCCCTGAAAGGGCATAATTGTATACAGTTCCGCCCTTTCAGGGCTTGTGGCTGGTGTGTTTTTTTCGTAGGGTGTTACCCTACGCTATATAATTAAGCCCTTTCAGGGCACTCCAATAAATATATAATTGTAAGGCTTTCAGCCTAACCGATAAATTCTCATTTAACCGATAAATTCTCATTTATCGAACAAATAAAAGATACTTGAAAAATGAAATTCAAAAAGATTCTTCTTTCATTGCTAATTTGTTTGTCTTGTTTTGTACAGGCGAAGAATATAACCATCAGTCGTCTTACCTGTGAGATGCAGGAGGGACTGGTAGTGGTCGAAGGTTCACCCCGTTTGGGCTGGGTGATGGAATCGCCGGAAAATGGGACACGACAATCTGCCTATGAGATTGATATTCGGGAAGCTTTTACAGGGCGTTCCGTTTGGAATAGTGGGAAGGTTTATTCTTCGCAGAGCCAGTTAGTTTCTACAAAGGGGGCAGATATACGTCCTGATAACTCATTTAATTATAGTTGGCGCGTTCGTGTTTGGGATGAAACAGATACACCTTCCGAGTGGAGCAGTGAAGCGAAATTCCGGGCAGTACCCGAAAGATTATCTTCGGGGCAGTGGATTGGAGCTATTACCCGACAAAATGCTCATTTACCGGAAGGGCGTAAGTTCCACGGTGGAGAGCTGAAGAAACCGGAAGTGAAAGCTGCTTGGGAAGCAGTGGACACTTTGGCAAAGAAAAGTATTTGTTTGAGAAGAACATTCCAGGTAGGAGATGCGAAAGAAGGGGGGTGCAAACCGTAAACCGGGCAAGAAAATAGTGGAGGCAACGGCATACGTTTGTGGTCTGGGATTCTATGAGTTTTCTTTGAATGGCAAAAAGGTGGGTAACAGTGAGTTTGCCCCATTGTGGAGTGATTATGATAAAACTGTTTACTATAACACATACGATGTGACGGAACAATTGCGGCGTGGTGAAAATGTCGTAGGAATCTTATTGGGGAATGGATTCTATAATGTGCAGGGGGGGCGTTATCGCAAATTACAGATCAGCTTTGGTCCTCCCACACTTTTATTTGAGCTGGTTATTAACTACGAAGATGGAACATGTACGACGGTTCATTCCGATAATAATTGGAAATATGATTTTAGTCCGGTAACCTTCAATTGCATATATGGAGGAGAAGATTATGATGCGCGTCGTGAACAGAAAGGATGGAATCAGATTGGCTTTGATGACAGTCACTGGCGTCCGGTAGTCATACAGGAAGCTCCTAAAGGAATACTTCGTCCACAGATGGCGGCTCCGGTGAAAATCATGGAACGGTATGATATTCAAAAGGTAACCAAACTAAATGCGGACCAAGTTGCATCAGCTTCTGTATCAACTAAGAGAACAGTCGATCCTTCTGCTTTTGTGTTGGATATGGGACAGAATCTGGCTGGCTTTCCGGAAATAACAGTACGTGGCAAACGTGGTCAGAAAGTGACTTTGATTGTAGCCGAAGCATTGACAGAGGAAGGTGCTTGCAATCAGCGTCAGACAGGGCGTCAACACTATTACGAATACACTCTGAAAGGGGAAGGCGATGAAACCTGGCACCCTCGTTTCTCTTATTATGGTTTTAGATATATTCAGGTAGAGGGGGCTGTCTTAAAAGGACAGAAGAATCCGCAGAAATTGCCTGTATTAAAGAATATTCAATCCTGTTTCGTCTATAATTCAGCTAGAAAAGTTTCCACTTTCGAATCATCCAACCGGATATTTAATGCTGCCCATCGATTGATCGAGAAAGCGGTTCGCAGCAATATGCAGTCTGTGTTTACGGATTGTCCGCATCGTGAGAAACTTGGGTGGCTGGAACAGGTACATCTGAATGGTCCGGGTTTGTTGTATAACTATGATTTGACAGCATACGCTCCGCAGATTATGCAGAATATGGCAGATGCACAACATTCCAACGGGGCCATGCCGACAACTGCTCCGGAATACGTGATTTTTGAAGGTCCGGGTATGGATGCTTTTGCCGAATCCCCGGAGTGGGGAGGTTCACTGGTTATTTTCCCGTTTATGTACTATGAAACTTACGGAGATGATTCTTTGATAATGAAATATTATCAGCATATGCGTCGTTACACGGATTATCTTAAGACTCGGGCAGATAAAGGTATTCTTTCTTTCGGATTGGGAGACTGGTATGATTACGGAGATTTTCGTGCGGGATTCTCACGGAATACGCCCGTTCCTTTGGTGGCTACTGCGCATTATTACATGACAGTCATGTATTTGGTACAAGCTGCGAAAATGGTAGGTAATGACTTTGACATTCATTATTACACTTCGTTGGCACAGGATATAATGGTTGCATTTAATAAATGTTTTTTTCATAAAGATACGGCACAATATGGTACAGGAAGCCAATGCAGTAATGCGCTTCCGTTGTTCCTCCAAATGACGCAGGATGCAGATGAACAAGATAACTACCGACCGGATGCAGATTTGAATGAGAAAGTATTCGCGAATCTGATAAAAGATGTGGAAGCACATGGCAACCGTTTGACTACCGGTGATGTGGGAAACCGCTATCTGATTCAGACATTGGCACGTAATGGAGAACATGAACTTATTTATAAAATGTTCAATCATGAAGAAGCTCCCGGATATGGTTTCCAGCTGAAGTTTGGTGCAACTACATTGACGGAGCAGTGGGACCCGCGTCAAGGTTCTTCCTGGAATCATTTTATGATGGGACAGATTGATGAATGGTTCTTTAATTCACTGGTCGGTATTCGTCCTTCTACCACTCCAAAACAAGGTTATCAGAAGTTCATCATCGCTCCCCAACCTGTGGGAGATTTGAAATATGTCAAAGCGTCGTATGAAACTTTATACGGTACCATTAATGTGGACTGGACTTGTGAGAATGGGACTTTCACTTTAAACGTGTCTGTTCCGGTGAATACTACCGCTGTTGTTTATCTCCCGGGCGGAAAAGAACCGAAAGAAATACAGAGCGGAACATATCAATTGGTTTGTGCAAAATAAAAGAACCTTTTTATATATATTTGTAGAATTAAAAAACAATGTATTCATATAAAAAATCATGCAGCATCTTTATTTTAATCATATAGCATGTTTGAAAAAAACATCTCAATGATTGTCTTCAAACATTGGGAAGAAAAAAGATTCTATTAGCATGATTTTTTAGAAGGAAACGATGAAATATACTTTAATAATATCGATTATGAATTTACGAACAACTCTTATTGTCTTTCTTTGCTTCTGTGCAACCACAGTTCTTCGTGCCGAGCGTGTAGATATGCTGAAGGCCGGTGCAAAAGCAAATGGCAAGACTCTTAATACAAAGCTAATCAATTCAACGATTGACCGTCTGAACCGTGGTGGCGGAGGTACTCTTTTCTTTCCTGCCGGAACTTACCTGACGGGGAGTATCCATCTGAAAAGTAATATTACGCTGGAGTTGGAAGCCGGAGCTACCTTGCTCTTTTCCGATAACTTTGATGACTATCTTCCTTTTGTCGAGGTTCGTCATGAAGGAGTGATGATGAAAAGTTTCCAGCCTTTGATTTATGCGGTAGATGCCGAGAATATTACGATCAAAGGAGAAGGAACTTTGGACGGACAAGGAAAGAAATGGTGGATGGAGTTCTTTCGTGTCATGATTGATTTGAAAGACAATGGCATGCGTGATGTGAATAAATATCAGCCAATGTGGGATGCAGCAAACGATACGACAGCAATTTATGCTGAAACGAACAAGGATTATGTAAATACATTGCAACGTCGCTTTTTCCGTCCTCCGTTCATTCAGCCCGTTCGTTGTAAGAAAGTAAAGATTGAAGGAGTGAAAATCATAAATTCTCCCTTCTGGACGGTCAATCCGGAGTTTTGCGACAATGTAACCATAAAGGGGATCACCATAGATAATGCGCTCTCACCAAATACGGACGGAGTGAATCCGGAATCCTGCCGCAACGTACATATCAGCGACTGCCATATATCAGTAGGAGACGATTGCATCACAATCAAGTCGGGAAGAGATGCGCAGGCCCGTCGTTTGGGAGTACCTTGCGAGAATATCACTATTACCAACTGCACCATGCTTTCCGGTCACGGAGGCGTTGTTATCGGCAGCGAGATGAGTGGGAGTGTGCGTAAAGTTACTATTTCCAATTGCGTGTTTGACGGAACAGATCGTGGAATTCGTATTAAGTCAACCCGTGGAAGGGGAGGAGTCGTTGAAGATATTCGTGTCAGCAACGTCGTAATGAGCAACATTAAACAGGAAGCTGTCGTATTGAATTTGAAATACAGTAAAATGCCTGCCGAACCTAAGAGTGAACGCACTCCGATATTCCGTAACGTACATATCAGCGGAATGACTGTGACAAACGTAAAGACTCCGATCAAAATAGTGGGCTTGGAAGAAGCGCCGATATCTGACATCGTTTTGCGTGATATTCACATTCAAGAAGGGAAACAGAAATGTATCTTCGAAAATTGTGAACGTATCACGATGGATGACGTAATCGTCAATGGTGAAGTAATTAAAAGCACCACAAATACTACAGATTAACACAGATTTTTAATTCGACTAAATTATAAGAATAATAAATCTGTGAAAATCTGTGTAATCTGTGGTGAAAAAACAACTTGCATAAATTAAAAATAAATGAAACGAATCCTTTTTACTATGCTTCTCGCTGCATCTCTTTCGGCAGAAGCACAGACGCAGACATACGAGACGGAATTTGCCCGTCCCTTGAATGAAGTATTGGCAGATATTCAAAATCGTTTCGGAATCCGTCTGAAATATGATATTGATACGGTGGGAAAAGTGCTGCCTTATGCCGATTTCCGTATTCGTCCTTATTCCGTGGAAGAATCCTTGACGAATGTATTGGCACCTTTCGATTATAAATTTGTTAAGCAGAAAGGAAATATGTATAAGCTGAAAGCATACGAGTATCCACGTCGTACAGATGCAGACGGAGAGAAGATGCTGGCTTATCTGAATACACTCTATACAGACCGACAGTCTTTTCAACTTCGTGCCGATTCTCTGAAAAAAGAGGTACGTCAGCGTTTAGGTATCGATCCTTTGTTGGCTCAATGTGTCAAATCCAAACCTATTCTTTCAAAGATACGTAAGTTTGATGGCTATACCGTGCAGAATTTCGCACTTGAAACACTTCCCGGGTTATACGTTTGCGGTTCTATCTATACGCCCCAATCGAAAGGAAAACATGCGTTGATAATCTGCCCTAACGGACATTTTGGTGGCGGACGTTATCGGGAAGACCAACAACAACGTATGGGAACTTTAGCACGCATGGGAGCTGTTTGTGTAGACTATGATTTGTTCGGATGGGGAGAGTCGGCTTTGCAAGTGGGCAGTGCGGCACACCGTAGTAGTGCGGCGCACACTATTCAGGCAATGAACGGCTTACTGATTCTTGACTACATGCTTGCTTCCCGTAAGGACATTGATACCAGCCGTATCGGTACGAATGGCGGTTCGGGTGGAGGTACCCATACTGTATTGTTGAGCGTATTAGATGATCGTTTCACCGCTTCAGCTCCGGTAGTGAGCCTAGCTTCTCACTTCGACGGTGGCTGTCCCTGCGAAAGCGGAATGCCTATTCAACTATCTGCAGGAGGAACCTGTAATGCGGAATTAGCCGCTACTTTTGCTCCTCGTCCACAACTGATCGTATCGGATGGCGGCGACTGGACGGCCAGTGTTCCTACTCTTGAATTTCCTTATCTGCAACGAATCTACGGATTCTACCAGGCAAAAGATAAAGTAACGAATGTACATCTTCCCAAAGAGAAACATGACTTTGGCCCGAATAAGCGGAATGCTGTTTATGACTTCTTCGCAGAAGTATTCAAATTGGATAAAAAGATGTTGGATGAAAGCAAGGTCACCATTGAACCGGAATCCGCTATGTATAGTTTTGGTGAAAAAGGAGCTTTGCTTCCTGAAGGCGCCATCCGTTCTTTTGACAAGGTAGCTGCTTATTTTGACAAGAAGGCTTTTGCTAATTTAAAATCAGATGCTTCTCTCGAAAAGAAAGCCATCGACTGGGTAGCTTCTTTAGAGTTGAACGATGATAAAAAAGCAGGTTTTGCAGTAACTGCCATTTATAATCATCTTCGTAAAGTGCGTGACTGGCACAATGAGCACCCTTATACAACAATCCCCGAGGGTATCAATCCTCTGACAGGCAAACCGCTTTCCAAGCTCGACCGTGAAATGATTGCAGATTCTGCTATGCCGAAAGAAGTGCATGAAAGGCTAATGAAAGATCTGCGCAGAGTATTGACGGAAGAACAGATTGAACAAATCCTGGATAAATACACGGTAGGTAAAGTTGCTTTTACCTTGAAAGGTTATCAGGCCATTGTACCCAATATGACGGAAGAGGAAACGGCTTTCGTTCTGGAACAGTTGAAATTGGCTCGTGAACAGGCTATTGACTACAAGAATATGAAGCAGATTTCTGCTATCTTCGAAATTTATAAAACCAAATGCGAACAGTATTTCAATGAGCATGGTCGCAACTGGCGGCAGATGTTCAAAGATTACGTGAATAAGCGAAACGCAGAAAAGAAGGCTCAAGGAAAGAAATAAATGAGGGTAAACCCTTAACCTCCTACATAACCGGAAAATCTCCGGGATAATAGAAGAATATAATAGAGCTATGCTTTGCAACTGACAAAGCATAGCTTTATCATATCTAAAGCTATGCTTTAGTTCCCCTAAAAACACTGCTATAATTTATTTCTTCACGATTACTAAACATCTTTTTCGCAGAAAATGTGTTATTTTGTAGATGGCTAACAGAAATGTATATGATATGGATAAGCAGAAAGTAGCATTAGTCCTTTCCATGGGGGGAGCACGTGGAATAGCACATATAGGAGTAATTGAAGAATTACTTCGTCACAACTTTGAGATTACTTCCATTGCAGGAAGTTCCATGGGAGCAATGGTGGGAGCAATGTATGCTTCAGGAAAAATGGAAGAATGTAAAGAATGGCTGTATAGTTGGGACAAACGCAAAATGTGGGAATTGGCGGATCTTACCTTAAGCCGGGATGGATTAGTGAAAGGTGACCGTTTTATTAAAGAACTGAAACAAATTATTCCGGACATGAATATTGAAGACCTGCCTGTCCCTTATGTAGCGATGGCTACGGATATTGTCCGCGATCAGGAAGTCAGGTTTGACAGAGGGAGCTTACATGAAGCTATCCGTGCGTCTATTTCTATCCCTATGCTTTTCCGTCCGTTAAGAAAAGACGGTATGGTATTGATTGATGGAGGTATTCTGAATCCTCTTCCATTGAGTCATGTGCAACGCACTGAAGGAGACATTCTGATAGCTGTCGATGTGAATGCACCCATTGATACCGGAAAGAAAAAGAAAGTATCTCCTTATAACCTGTTGACAGAATCTTCGAGAATGATGATGCAACAAATCACTCGTTACCAGATAGAACGTTGTCAGCCGGATATCTTAATTCAAATTTCCGGCGATACGTATGATATGTTGGAGTTCCATCATGCTGCTTCGATTGTGAAGACAGGAGCGGAAGTTACTCGAAACGTGTTGAAAGAATCTCTTGGCAATGATTAATCATGTGGTTGATGATCTCCATTCCTTTTCTTCGGGGTATACGGATACTTTCACCGACCGCCAACATATCTTCAATATCCGGATTTCCTTTGTTATTTGCTGAAGTAGCATGTTCACCGTGATACCCCTCTTTGCAGAGAGTTAAATCATAAGCAGGTGCTAATGACCATTTTCCTTCACGACAAATAAAACTGAAATTTTTGACATGGTCGTCTTTGTTATCTGTAAGTACATTAAACACCATGCGTTGGAACATTTCATCAACTTGTTGTGAATCTTGTGTCAAATATCCTGTTAAGTGTAACAATACCTTGTAATCTAGTTTTGGATTTGATATTGATTCATTGAGTAACGCACCAGCAGTAGCAATGTGTAGTCGTTTTCCATTCTCTATATCAAAACGTTTGCTGGCAAAATATTTGCCATCTAATAACTTGTAATCAGGAACATTTATTCCACATTTACGAGCTACTTCATTATATTTATATTCCATTCTCCCCATATCTTTCGGATCATATGTATGGCGGAATTTCACTAACCATGCACCTTCACGATCATGCCACAAGCATTTAGGACGGCAGCCACCGGAATTACCACTATTGAAATATAAAATATCTTCGCCTTCTTCAGATTTTTCTGAAAGTACTTCCAGAGCCATTTGTTGTAAGTTGTCCAAGTCAGGTAGAGATTTTTCTTCTCCAATATAAGATTCCGGCACGTAACTAAGTGCTCCCATTCCCGAAATTCCCACTATACTTAATCGCTGAATAGGTGTAAGCAAAGCATCATTTATACCTTGTTTTTTGAGTAAACGATTCAACAAATAACGACCATATCCATCAGGGAGACTATCCTCAAATATTCCAAAATTTCCCCAGAAAGGTTCTGGTTTGGCGATGAATAAACTAGATTCTAATGGTAAGTCTAATGGAGAGATAGAAAAAGCCTGATATCAGCCATTTCTTATCGTACTGGAAAGCGCAACATCGGTTATCGTGTGTCATGGTAAGTTCTCCTATCTTTTGATCACGATAAAGTACCGATAACTTATTTACTAATTTCATTTCTTCCTCGCTTCCTGTTTTTATTTTTATTGATAACGTCCAATTCTTCCATTGTACTGTAAAGTGGTTCTGCAAGAAGTGCCTTTACGTCTTTGGAATATCCTAATGCTTTTGTTAATGCCACATAAGAGCTCAATGAAATAGAAAACTTCTGTTCAAACTTAGCTATAGTGGGAGAAGGAACGCCACTTAACTTGGATAAAGCATCTCTTGAAAGTCCTTTCTCCAATCGCCTCTTTTGTAAATTGCAGGCAAGTAACTGCAGAATATCTTCGGGCGTATCTATATCAAAGTTGTATAATAAAGACATATCATTGTATCTGATAAGTAACAAATATGATTATAATAGATATTATTATATCTGTTACAAAGATAGTGTTTCACTTTGACTTATTCAATAAAAATAGCAGAAAAAGTAGCCCACATAGCTTTTTAGTTCTGTTCTTACAACACGGATATCAGATAACTCGTAAGGATAGAGAAACTATAAGAGACAAGTGTGAATATGTAGTATATAAAAAATTAGCCACTCTCTCAAGGCTATCTTTTACTTTATATGAACAAGGACGTCCTGATTTAATAGCGGAATTATTTAATTCTGTTGATTCTTTTATAAAGTCAATTTATACTATTGAGTCTTTGTTATCTAATACTTCGGTATATTTTGAATATAAAACCAATGTATGGCTTTGTATTGCTAATAACGCAATTACTAATTATAGAGATTATTGGATATTTTGTGAGGCTGCATTGAAAAAATGCGGAAAATGGGAGGAAATATATAAAATTAGTTCATTCAAGGCAATATACAATGCAATAGATAAAGATGCACTATTAGAGTGGGAAAATCAAAAACAATATGAGATTCTGAGGTTACTATATCCACAGTTGGAAGTGCCTGATATTCGTATAAAAGGAAAAACAGTTAGTCTTTTTAGAACAGGCTGATTCTATTTTTAAGAAATCGGAACTATCAGACACTTTTAGTTCTTTAGGTTATGCTATAAGAAAACAGCGTCCGGCATGGGGATGCAACGATATAGAAGGTAGAACAGCTGAAGAAAAGGTTTTGTCATTATGGAATACTCTTCCACATGATACTTTTTTGATGGCACTACTTTGTCTCAATTCTGGAGATTCACATATTATCCTTGAGCAATTAAAAGAATATGCAAGGACTGATGTTCTGGATATTTTATACAGCTCGGAGATACATCCCAAATTGCAAATAGGATTAGAAGCCGGAACAGTGGGTAATTTGGATTTTCTTTTTTCATTATGGGAATTAGGATATAGATATCATACCCACCAAGAATGGCAGGTGCACGGAAATATAACAAGTACTAAACAAATGAAACTTTATTGTTTAGACAAGTTCTATGATATGAGTTTAGATATTGATTTGAAAGAGATAATGAATAGTATTGCTCTTAGAGCAATTTGTATGGTAGAAGCCATTAAAACCAATGATTTGTTTTGCACTAGTAATCCTAATTGGAAATCATATATAAATGGAGTACGTGGTGTAACTTTACAACATCCATTAAATCAATATTGGGGATATATTGATATGGCTTTCGATGCTTATCATTTTACAGATGGGCAGAGTATGAGAAGTTATCTTTCTCAAAAAGAACCCGGGATAAAATTAGAAAAGGGCTCTGAAAAAATAGAAATAAATTCAGCTATTTACAAAGCCTTATCTGTTTTGTATCCAGAAGTATATAACATGAATTCGTAATGATGTTTATGTTGCGTCCGAAGATATATAAATCATCTTTTTCGTCATTCCCCCGTCAATAGTGATGTTTTCTCCATTGATGAAATCATTGTTTTCCTCGCAGAGAAACAGACACATGCGGGCAATATCTTCCGGTTTACCTACCCGGCGTGAAGGATGCTGTGAATGGTCTTCCGGTTGGAGTTGATTATAATCATGGGTCTGTATCCATCCCGGAGCAATGGAATTTACGGTGATATTCCATTCGGATAAAGACAAAGCCAATGCATGAGTCAAAGAATAGATACCACCTTTCGAAGCTGCATAACCTTCACTTCCCGGTTCACTCATTAGATAACGTGTAGAGCAGATATTTATAATTCGGCCGTATGGGTTGGGAGAGGGCTGCTTTTTACGATGGATGGCAAGCAGTCGGGAAGTGATGAATACAGGACGCAGGTTAATAGAAAGAATTTTGTCGAAATCCTCTACACTTGTCTCTGTGATAGAAGAAAATTTGCTGATACCGACGTTGTTGACAATAATATCAATATCGTTCCATTCGGCAAGAATGGTTTGCATACAACTTTCAAGTGCGTTTTTATCACTTACGTCGACCTTATGGAATATAGCCCCGGTTGCCTTCGCAGTCTCCTGTCCCGATGTTTCGTTTATATCACAAAAGGCAACTTGATTTCCAGCCAGGCAAAAAGCTTCTACTATTGCTTTGCCTATTCCTTCCGCTCCGCCTGTTATAAATACTCTTCTTTTTGAGTCTTCCGGTTTTGAAACCGTTGAAGTGTGAGACTTCGATTCAGCCGGACGTACTGCTGTTAGTTTCTTCTTACCATATTTTTGTGCTTGTTTCCAAGCAGCTTTTCGGGCTTCGTATTGTTCCTGTTGTCTCTCTATATAATTATCTGCCATCGTTATTTTTTATTTATTGGCAAATGTAAAGTATAAAATGGATAAATACAAGAATCGACCGCTCTTTTGCGGGCAAAGGAGCGGTCGATTTCATTCGGATGATCGTTCAATATTTAAAACTTCGTCGGATCTATCTCTGCATATTTAATTCGTTGACGGCGCCATGTGTAAATGGCATGCAACTTCCCGTCTTTCCCCTGAATAATGCTAGGGTAAGAGTATTGGCTGATTGGACTATCTTCTAATGTAAGAACAGGTTGCCAATTGATACCATCTTCTGAAACGGCCACACAGAGCGGAGTACGCGGACCTTTCGGAGTTCCGGGCAATGTAGAGAAATTATTGTAGATAAGGATATGTCTACCGTCTTTCATTGTCACGGCATCCGTACCGGAATTATTATTCGGGACATTCAGCAGTGTTACTTTACTCCATGTGTCACCATTATCACTGCTCCACGCAGTTGCTACCTGTGCGTTACGTGTACGGCAGAGTATCTGTAATCTTCCATCCTTATGCTTCAAAATACTGGGTTGTATTGCATAAACAGGTTTGGCTCCTTCTCCTTCGATCGCTTCTCCGCCTTCCTGGTCATCCACATTCACACCTCCCTTTTTACGATTTTGGGTGGGGACAGATAACTCGGCATCCAGTGGTCCGACCATCTTCCAGGTCTTGCCTTTATCATCGGAAATCTCGAAATGGACACGCCATCCGTTACTTCCTTCCGTACTGGAAGGGCAGATGATACGCCCATTGATATATTCCGGTTTATTCTTAATAGGTCCAAGAAAAACTTTTGGAAGCGCTTCGCGTTTGCTCCAGGTTTTTCCTCCGTCGCGTGAACGGACAAGCCATCCTGTCCAGTCGCTCACTTTCAAACCTATTTTATAAAACAGAATCAGGTCACCTCCGGGAATCTGGAAAAGAACCGGGTTCCAGCAAGCTTTTCTGCGGGCAATAAGTGTTCCTTTTGCATCTTTCACCGGGGTACAGGTTGAATCGATTCCGGCTAATACTGCTTGTGGGTCTTTGAGTGAAAACACACCATCGGCAGCAAGTTTGGGGGTGGTCCATTCTTTAGAGCCTTTAGGTTTACGACATACCCAGATGCAACAATCCGGATTGCGCTCTTTGGTTCCTCCGAAGAAAGAGGCTACGAGATCACCATTTTTCAGCTCTACTATCGTAGCTCCGTGACATTCGGGGAAAGAAGCGTTTCCATACAGAAATTCATCAGTCAGAATAGCCGTATTCCGGGTGGGAATGTCTACACTGAAATGATATTTTCCCGAACCGATTTTTTCTTTCCGTCCATCCGGAAGATGTACTTCCCCCGTCGTATTGGCGGGAAGTTCGATATCCCATTCCAAATGTGTGGGAGTCTTTGTCCATCGGCTGGTTATTTTTCCGTAGATACTCATGTACGATGCATCCACGTTACTCAACTCCTGAATTTCAAAAGCCGGCTGGAAGACGATATGCTTGTAACCGGACTTCCAGCGGTCCGCACGGATACCTGCCAAGTTATTGAAGCACCAAGGCAATAAGTCACCTAAAAGCATCACGTGATTACCGCTATTCATTTCAGGATTTGCCGTATCACCGTTCCATAACTCCCAAATAGTGGTAGCACCTTTTTCAACCATATATCCCCAGGAAGGATATGTTTTATTGGTAGCCAGTAGATAAGCTACATTGGCATGACCGCGACGGCTCAATTCACGCAATAGCCATTGTACACCGATTACTCCGGTACTTATATGTCCCTTGTTGGTTGTAATAATGGAAGTTACGGCATTTTTAGCTACTTCATTGATGTAGTTCTTTGGCACTAGACCAAAAGCAAGTGGCAAGATATTGGCAGTAACTGTGTTGTTACCATAGAAAATACTATCCGGATATAAGGTATGTCCCGGTACGGGAGAGGTACCTTCCTTTACGTGAAGAAAACGGGCATTGAATGCGTCTTTCATGCGATGTTCCAAATCTTCCCATTCTTCTGCGTCAGCTTTCAACCCTTGCAAGCTTGCAAAGCGGTGCATCAGTTGTAATACCTTCAGATAATAAGCCGTTGCAATCAAAGCTCCGTCAGTCTTGCGGGAAGGGTCCTTACTATGAATTAACTCCAGTGATTCGGGCGGAACGCACCAGTCACCATATTTATCTTTGGTGATGATAAAATCTTCTGTCATGTAGTATTCCCGGATATGAGATACCCACTTCTTGATAGCCGGATAATTCTCTTCGATCGGACGTTTATCTCCAAAGTTTGTGAAAAGCATGTCGCAGGCCATTGGTAAAGCGGCAGGCCAAGTCACATTGTCCGAGTAGTAGTTCCAGTATGCTGGGGCTACATCAGGAATACAGCCGTCTTCCCGTTGTGCTTCACGGATGTCACGCGTCCATTTGGTATACATGGCGTAATTATCGAAAAGCATGCTTTCTCCCCAACAGCCCATGGTACGGTCACCCAACCATGGTTGGCGTTCATTCCGTTGCGGACAGTCAACCGGCATCCCTTTATAGTTGCTCCGGATTCCCCAAAATGCATTACGGATAATCTTATTCAGAGTTTCGTCAGAACAGTTGAAAGTACCGATATGCTCCATTTCATCTTCTACTACTTCGGCAACGAAATCTTCTGCCTTCGCATTCGGATAACCGCTGACTTCTACATAACGGAATCCATGATAAATAAAACGAGGTGCCCAGGTAGCATCTTTTGTTTCGCGTCCGCTGACAACATATACATCTGTAGAACGGGCATCCCTGAAGTTTCTTGTATAAAGTTCGCCATTGTCTTGCAGACTTTCTGCAAAACGGAGACGGATGCTATCGCCAGCCTGTCCTTTTATCCGGAAACGTACCCAGCCCGCCATATTCTGACCGATATCCAGGATATATTTGTTACCAAGCTTTTTAATAGAAACGGGCTTCAGGGTTTCTGTAACTTTCATGCCCGGCATCATTTGTGCGCGCAATGTTCCTGAAGGAATACTGACACGTTGGGCCGGCATCCAGTTTTTGTCATCATATCCGGTTTGAGTCCAGGCTCCTAGCTCTTTACGGGCATCATATTCTTCGCCATCATATTCATTATTGCTACGGATAGGACCTTCAGTAGTCAATTTCCATGAAGTGTTTGTAGCAATCGTTTCTTTGCTGCCGTCTGCATATTCCACAATCAGATTCAACCGGAGTTTAGGATAACCGAAAGTCGGTATCTTATACGGTTTATAGTTCTGACGCATCGTATAGAAGCGACCATTTCCAAGAGTTACTCCAATAGCATTTTCTGTTTGAAGCAGTGAAGTAACATCGTATGTGTTGTACAGAATTGTTTTCCGGTAGTCGGTAGGAGCAGGTGCCAGTACTTGATCACCTATGCGTTGTCCGTTGATGAACAACTCGTACAATCCCATTCCGGCGATATGTACTGTGGCACGTTTCACATCTTTCTTTACTGCAAATTCTTTACGGAGATAACGGGCTGCCAAACGGCTCCATTGTGTTTCGCTATCTCCGGGAGCGGCCCTGTCCAAGCCGATCCATTGCCCTTGCCAATCTGCTTCATTAAATAGTCCGGTGGTCCAGAAAGCCAGAGCACTCCAATTTGTTGCACCTTTGTTGGTGTCTATTTTCACTTTCCAATAGTAGGGGGCATTACATTTTAATGTTTTTCCCTGATAAGTGATCCATTGAGAAGCGTCAGATTCAATCTTTCCTGAATCCCAAATATCTCCTTTTCCTTGTTCCAATAGCTCCGGGGAAGATGCGACAAGAATGTGATACGCAGTTTGTATCACATTCTGTTCATCCGATTCGATGCGCCAGCTCAATCGGGGTTGGCGCACATCGATACCTGCCGGATTTTTCAACTGCTCCGTTCGCAGGTCAATTATACCTATGGCTGCGTATAGTGAACCTGCAAAGAGCAGAAGAAAGAAAAATGATACTATTCTTTTATTCATAAGTATGTTTTCATCATTCGTTTATATAAGATTATTTATTCCATTTTTGTTGTGCGTCCGGTAACTCTGTCCAGTCTTTCCCTATATAGTTCTTACTACTGTCCACTACAATCAGGATATGGTCGTTTCCACTGCAATAACCACTGTCGTGCTGGAATTTGTGCACTCCGTTATCAAATTCTCCGATGTATTCCAGTTTACCATCTTTCGTGGTGTACCACCAAGCATTCTTTTTCGCGCCGCTAATCTTGCTGAAATCAACTTCCATCGGACGTCCGGTATAGTTGTATACCATCAGATAATCATTTCCACGTGTAGCGATAGCGCGGTCATAACGTTCTCCATTCTGTCCTGTGATGATAGACTGATCGGGTATGCGTTCAAAGAACGGGAAAGTCAACATCAGGTTTTTCAGATACTTCATCTGATTGTAGCCCGGATCATTCAAAGCATCATACCAAGGCTTCTTTGCACCATAAGCACCACCTACACCCGGTTTGATAAATTGCATGATGGAATTATGACCGTAAGTATGTCCGAAAGAACCTGCAAATACAGACCAATAAGCATAACGACGTACGTCATAATCCTTCCACAACAGTTCGTTTTCATCGTGCAGACCATGAGGTATTTCTTCATAGATGGGTTCACCGTCTATAACGGGCTTCATCGGTTTCATAGCCATACTGCGTTCTACAAAACGCCAGTTATCTTCTTCCGTATTTTCTTCGATAGGGTAGTCACCATCTCCGAAACGTTGTCCATAGCGACGATGTCCGCTTTGAAACATGTTGAAATCCAACCAGGGAGCGTTATTGAACCAAGTCGCGGAAGTTGTTCTTCCACGTGGATGGAATGTCATCAGGTGGTTTTTGTCGATAGCTTTGATAGAGGTTGCCAAAGCTTCCCATTCAGCAGTTTTCACGTCGCCACGGATATCTCCACCAATAAACCAGATAATATTCGGTTCGTCCTTATAACGCTCTGCCAAAAACTTGCCGTATGCTTTTGCCTGTTCTACAGTCATCTCGCCCCGGTTCACCGGGCTTCCCCAAATGCAGACCATGCCGATATATTGTCCCTTCTTTGCTGCTGTACGGATGATGTAATCCATGTGATCCCAATAACCGTATACGCCTTTTTGATTGATGTTTTTGAAGTTGTATCCGTCAATCATCGAATATTGTCCGTAGATATTCATAGACGGAACATTGTTCAACGTTTGAACCTGAATCACGTTGTATCCGCGACGTTTGCATTGTTCCAGGTAATATTCGGCTTCATCCCGGTTCAAGCGTTCGGGCAATAGCCAACCGGTTTCTCCTAACCAAAAGAAAGGAGCACCGTTTTCGTGTTTCAGGTAACGTCCCTCTTCGGAAACTATGAGTTTGCCGTTGTCCCAGGGGATATACGTCTTTTGTGTTTTCTTCTGTGCTGCAGCCGAAGTTGCCATTGTCAATAGCAGCAACAAAAGGGGAATAATCTTGAATTTTCTCATTGTATTTTATCGTTTTTAGTTTATTTTTTAGTCATTTTCTCATACTCAATAGCAGCCAAGATGAATGAACCTACCGATTTCGGATCATTTTCTATAATCGGTTCACTGATATAATACTCAAATGAGCCGTCACGATATCTTTTTGAATCTCCGCCCAATCCTGCAACAGCACAGCAATTGGTAATTGTATAGCTGCCATCCTCTTCCAAACGGGTAAATGTCTTTACCATTCCGTCAAAGGCTTTTTGTGTCGGTTCGATATATTCGTTGCCAATATATCCTTTATTGATAGCTTTGGCAAGCGTATAGATAAACAGGGCAGTGGCAGATGATTCCAAATAATTACCTTCACGTGCTCCCTGATCGGTTACCTGATACCAGGTTCCGGATGAAGGATCTTGGTATTTCACAATCGCTTTTGCCAATCCCTGCAGAATTTGTATAATGCTGTCGCGTCCGGCTGTTTCCTGTGGCAGGAAGTCCAGTACATCTACAATAGCAGCTCCATACCATCCGATACTGCGACTCCAAAAATTAGGAGAGCAACCTGTTTCAGGATTTGACCATTTCTGTTCGCGACTTTCATCCCATCCGTGATAAAAAAGCCCTGTTGCAGGATCATAAGTCTTGCTATTTATCAAAAGAATCTGTTTTGTTGCTTCGTCAAATAAAGCGGGTTCATTAAAAGTAGCCCCATATTGAACCAGATAAGGAGAAGCCATAAAAATTCCGTCCAGCCACATTTGATGAGGATATCTCAATTTATGCCAGAATCCTCCCTCACTGGTACGGGGTTGCTCTGCCATTTGCTTGCGCAAAGTATCCATGGCTATTTTGTAGCGTTCGTCTCCAGTCTGTGCGTAAAGATCGAAAAGAATCTTTCCACCGTTGACATTATCAATATTGAATGAAAGATATTTCATGGTTTTGATATGTCCGTCAGCATCGATCAGACTATCTGCATATATCTTGGCATACTCATAATATACGCTGTCTCCGGTATGTTTCCATTCTTCCAGCATAGACTTTACAACAAGTCCGTGGGTATATCCCCAGCGTGGTTTTTTAGCTTTTTCAATCATCCAGGGTTCGGGGAAACGTTTCATTTCGGAGCGTGCCATGCGTTCACTCCATTTTTCCGTTTCTGTTTTTTGAGGTGCTGCGCAAGCTAGGAAACAAGCAGTTCCACAGGCGACAATCAGTTTCAATAAGTTTTTGTTCATATCGGTCGAGTTATTATTTTTCAATCAATACATATTCTTTTCCTGCTTTGGTAGGTAGGTCATAGAGGTATGTCTCTGCAATTTCCACTTTGTTCAAGTTGGCCTTTTCGTTAATCAATGGCTCCGGAATGGTGGGGACTGCATAAAGAGGGTTCGGATTTTCACCTTTGGCACGCTTCAAGCCATTCCCGGTTAATGGGTTGAGCGAACGTAAACGACAATTTCCTCCCTTATGAGATTTGACAACCAGCCGGCTGACTTTCCCGTTTTTCCAACTCAAATCAAGTTCGAAACCTCCACGGGCAATGATTCCTTTGATAGAACCTGCTTTCCAAACGGTAGGCAGTGCGGGAAGCAAATATATAAAACCGTCGTAGCTTTGCATCAACATCTCTGCAATGCCTGCGGCACAACCAAAGTTTCCATCAATTTGAAATGGCGGATGCGCATCGAACAGGTTAGGGTAGGTGCCTCCTTTTTTCTTTTCATTGCGTACGAGAGTCAGCTGGTCAGTTATCAGCTTGTAGGCGTGGTCACCATCAAGCAGGCGTGCCCAAAGGCAAACTTTCCATCCCATGCTCCACCCGGTCGACGGGTCGCCACGGTGAATCAGAGAAGTACGTGCTGCATCAAATAATTCAGGAGTACGGTAAGGGGAAATCTGATTGCTGGGGAAGAGTCCGTACAAATGAGAAATGTGACGGTGTACGTCCTTCGGATCATCCCAGTCGAACATCCACTCTTGTAATTGCCCCCAATGTCCCACCTGCATGGGAGCCATTTCTTTGAGATGTTGTGTCAGATGAGAGGCAAACTCCTGATCTGTATCCAGTATTTGAGAAGCAGATATAATTGCTGTCCAAAGATCGAAAATCAATTGGTTGTCCATGGTGCATCCGGCAGCTGTAGTAGCTTTCCCGTTACTTCCCGAATGTACATTCTCCGGTGAATTACTGGGGCAGACTACCAGCCAGTTGTGTACGGGGTCTTTCACCATAATTTCATCAAAGAAACGTCCGGACTCTTTCAGTATCGGATAGACAGAACGCAGGAATTCCACATCTCCGGTGTATAGATAACGCTCCCAAAGATGTCGGCAAAGCCATGCGCCACCACTGGGCCACATACCCGAAGGAGCTTTGTCAACTGCTCCTGTAATACGCCATATATCCGTGTTATGATGCAACACCCATCCGTTGGCTCCATACATAATCTTAGCCGTCTCTTTACCTGTGTCACTCACTTCTTTTATCAGACGGAATAACGGTTCATTCAGTTCACTTAGATTCGTTACTTCCGAAGGCCAGTAATTCATTTCCAAATTGATGTTACAAGTATATTTGCTATCCCAGGAAGGGAATAATTTGTCATTCCAAATTCCTTGTAAATTGGCGGGTTGTCCTCCCGGTTGGGAAGAACAGATCAACAAATAACGTCCGAATTGAAAATAGGTGGCAACCAGATGTGTGTCATTGGTGTTTTTGAAATTCTCCACACGCTTATCGGTGGTTACATTCGCATATTGGTCTCGTCCCAAATCAAGAGAAACGCGTGTCAGATATTGTCGGTAAAAATCAACATGATTCTTCTTCGATTCAATGAACGGATGAACCATTGCTTTCGCCAAATAATTCTTTGCCCGTTCTGTCTGATTACCGGTGATGTCTTGATAGTTGTTGAAATTAGTTGCAATGGATACATAGATAACCGCTTCGTCAGCTCCTTCAACGGAAAGGACACCATCGGCACAAGCTATTTTCCCACCTTTATTTTTAGCAGTCAATCTGCCTTGAAATTCTACTTTCCCTTTGAGCCCCTCATGCAAGGAAGAGACTCCCGAGAGTGTCACACAGTTTCCCTCTTCAGAAGCGATCATAACATCCTGGTGAGGGGAAGTGAGTTGTGCATTGAAAGTAATTTGTCCGGGACGATTGGCGGTCAGTCGTACCATTACTACCTGATCGGTGAATGAGGTGATCGTTTCGCGTTGATACTGCACTCCGTCTACTTCATAACGTACGATTGCACGTGCGGAATCCAGACTTAATTCCCTGTAATAATTGGAATAACGTGTATGACCGGGAAAAGCGATTCGCAGGTCACCAAAACTTTGGTATGGCATTCCTGAATTAGTCTTTGCCATCACCTTCTCTGTGGCCAGTGTCTGTGCTTCAAGATATTTTCCGGCAAAGACCAGCTCACGCACTTTCGGAATATATTCCAGTGCATCCGGATTGGCGTTATTATTGGGACGTCCCGCCCAAATGCTTTCTTCGTTTAGTTGTATTTGTTCTGTGCCTGGTGTTCCATATACCATGGCCCCCAAACGACCATTCCCAAGGGGTAATGCCTCGGTCCATACCTGTGCGGGACAGTCGTACCATAGCTTGTATTCGGGTACAGAAGACTTCTGTTCCTGCGCCTGAATACAACCAACAGACATCGTGACGAACAGATATCCGATTAATCTCTTTTTATTCATTTCCTTCCAATTGCTTTTATACTTTTATAAAAGGACGATTGAAAGGGATTTTTGTACCCACTATGCAGGCAGTAAGAAAGGGAGAAGAATAAAAATAAGTTAGCAAACTTAAATGCAGTTATAAAGCCATTAAAATAGATGAATTTCGACAAACAAACAGATATACTGATTGTTGTCACATTGAATCATTCGTTTTTTTATTCACCTAAAAAATACAGATTATGGCAAAGAATTCTCCCGATGAAGGAAAAAACATCAAAATGGTAGAAAAGCAGGCGGTTGAAGCCTCTATGATCAACCTCAAAGAGTACCGGGCAAAAAGGCAATTCGGTAAAACACCGGAACCGATGGCGAATACGGTGGAAACTCCCAATCGAATGCCTGTTTTTGTTGTTCAGAAGCATGATGCCAGTCATTTTCATTTCGATTTTCGTTTGGAAGTGGATGGAGTATTAAAAAGTTGGGTGGTGCCTAAAGGACCTTCCATGAATCCAAAAGATAAGAGGTTGGCCATAGAAGTAGAAGACCACCCCTTGAGTTATGCGCACTTTGAAGGAGTTATACCGGAAGGTAACTATGGAGCAGGTACGGTGGAAATATGGGATAGTGGAACCTATGCTTACGTTGGTAATAATCGTAACATTTCCGCTGCCATTAAAAATGGAATACTTGAATTCAAGTTACACGGGCATAAACTCAAAGGGCTATTTGTCCTTATACATACCAATATGGATGATCAGGATAAAGACTGGCTGTTGATAAAGAAAGACGATGTATTTGCGGCCACTCACGTTTACGATGCAAAGATTATTCCGTCTTATGATGAGGTATTCCTGTAAACTATGATCTGACAGTACTTATCAGAAGTCTATTATTTTCAAATTATATACGTGGCTTTATAATTCTACTTATTTCATTATTCTAATGATTAAGTGGAACTATATGCTCGTGTGGTTGTATTGTTTTGCGATAAAATATTTTACAATTACTGTGTTTTGCCAAATGAAATGATGATTTTAGAATCTATCCCTTGATATTTCGGTAACAAACGATATTGTTACCACTTTTGATAGAAAACACCCATTGTTTTTGTTAGAATCCACCTCATATGTGGACGTTGAAAACTTTATACTTGTGCCGGATTTAGACACGTTAAAAGATCATCAAACGTGTTTTGATGAAAATGTAAGTATTAATCAAATCCTATATAAGTATGAATGATTGTTACCTGAGTTTATTATTAAACTTTCGCGCTTTACTTTCTATAGATAGTGGAGCCAATTTAGTAAACAGTAAACAAGCTATTGGCGTAATTTTGCCTGATTTATCATTGCTTGGTTATGCAGTTCCTGTAGAGAGTTTCGACATTGGGCTATTTATTGTTTTGTTTGCGTATCTTGCGGTAGAGTATAATGTCCAGTTGTTGTCACATGAAAAACTTAAGATAGCCATGAACATGCTCCATACTACGCATACCCCGTTGATACTGTTACGAAATCAATTGGAAGAACTTAAAACCGGTAATCTTCCCGAATCGTTTTCCCAACAGGTAGAAGAGGCATTGGGATATACCGAATGCATTATATATTGCAATCAGAATATTGTAACCCTCAATAAGGTAAACAAAAAAATACTTCCTAAGACATCAACAGTAAATTTGGAACTCTCTTCTTATATTACTTCTATTGTTAATCAATGTCGTCCCTATGCTGATTCGCGCCGTATACAACTGACTGTCAGCGAATGTTCGGATTGCGTCAGTTGCAGGATCAATGAGAACATAATGACGGCAGCGCTTCAACATCTTATAAGCAAACTAATTTTGGGTTCCGATTTAGGTTGTTGCATATCAATCAATATAACACATACAACAGATTCCTGGCAGTTGCAGATTACTAATTGTGAGATAGCAGACAAAAGAGTAGGGAAAATGTTTCCTTTTATTCCGGTCATATTTCCTATATATGGGTATAGTGATTTGTGGACTGTAAGAAAAATCATTCGCCTGCATGGTGGAAAAATAAACGGATATAGACATGGCAAATCATTTGCTTTCCAAATTGTCATTCCAACAGATTGTCATTGCCGGAATCAGGAATGTTCGGCTATCAAACATTCTTCAACAAATACGAAGAATAAGGCTAAAAAATCTTCTGAAAGTGATAAAGATGATACCCCGAATGCTAAAACAAAAGATACATCCCATATCTTATTGGTAATGGCGGACGGGGCATTCAGGAATTATTTAAGGAAAGCTTTATCGCGGTATTTTCAGATTTCAGTTTTGAAAGATCCTGATTTGCTGAAGGATACAGTAGTCCGCCAAAATCCTGATGCTATCATTATTGACGATAATGTAAACGGAACAAATGGAGATGCACTTAGTTTCCGGATCAAAACAGATAAAATGATAGGGTATATACCGGTTGTTCTTTTGATAAGGGCCTTTGATAACGAAAGTTATTTGTCTCATTTAGGAAGTGGGGCGGATCGTCTGGAATTACGAACAGAAAGCATTTGCAGGCTAAGGGCAAACATACGTATGCTTGTAGAAAACCGCATGGTCTTGCGTGAACGGGTCAAATTGTTTTTGTCGGATGCTGTTTTTCCAATGGTCCCCACCAAAGAAGAAATGGAAACAGAAAATACGGATCAGATATTTATGGATAAAGTCAATAAAATCCTGGAAAAGAACCTCTCTACTGATAAATATACAATAGATAAATTAAGTATCGATATAGGAATGAGCCGTACTGCTTTTTATAGCAGGATACGAGAGATAACCGGGAATCCTCCGGAAAATTATATCTATTCGTTCAAAATGGACAGGGCGCTTAAACTGCTAGCCTCCCAACAGTACACTGTTTCGGAAATTGCAGGAATGCTGGGATATTGTGATGCTAAATATTTTGGAAAGAAGTTCAAAGACTTCTATCATGTATGTCCTACGGATTACATTAAAAGTATTATAGGTAAAAGAATATATAGTACATATTTTCAGTTTAAATGATATAAACTAAAATATGTACTATATTCATTGTAAATATTAGATAGAGAAGAACATATAGCTTTGCTAATTAAAGGAAACCTATCAAGTATTTGAACTTAGACTAAAATAATGTGTTATATAACAATATACGATTCAATCTGATATATAGAAAGACCGTTCTAAAAATTCAATCATTTCATTTTCGTGTTCTTTAGCCAATTTCATTGTCCAATTTTGATAGTTAAAGTCAGCGAGTTTACACATTAAAAACATCTTAATGCTTTGCAGTGATTTGTTGCTGATTTGCTCATGGATTCGGGCAAACTTTATTTGTATATGGTCATTACTTTGTTGTGAATTGAAACTTTGAGAAATCATGGCAAGATTGCCAAATGAATGTACAGCTTCTTCCTCCCATTCTTCATTGTGCGATTCGTCTTGAGGATGCAGATGTTCAATAGAACGATTTCTCCGAAACACATAGTGCTCTACAATCTTCTGTTCTTCTTCATTGAAGAAAGTGCTGCGTTGTTCCCAAAGGTAATAGTCTAAACGCCAAAACCAGTACCTAATGTTACCGGATGCTTTATATGAAAGATCTTTTCTGGCAGGTAATATGCTGTGACGTTCATTATCTTCTTTTTTAAGGAATGCGAGCATCTCTGCACAGGAGTGGAGTTCATCTTGCTCTAATTTTCTCAAATAAGGTTTGAGCCAATTGTAGAAAGCCTCCGTTGAAACGTAAAGCATCGATTGGTATTGCTTTAATTTATCACTATCATCCTTTGGACCTTTCAGGATTAAACTGTAATTACCTTGCCCATCCTTGATATCTCTTCTAATCGTATAATAATCAAGCAGTAGTCGGTAATAAAGCATTTTCTCGTAAAATTCCCCTGCAGTGAAGTACGTTTTCAGAGCATCAAACTTCTCTATCAGTTTATCCGGCTGATAATGACTGGCTGGTTGCTCACCGCCAGTACATACATCAAGTACCAAAAGAAGAAACTCCGGAAATGATATAATACTGTTTTCGCCATCTTCATAGCTATTCTGTTTAAACTCTATTTTTTCAGGTTGGATCACATCTATAGAATACTCCTCCTCGTCATCGAGAGACGTATATCTGCACTTTTCTAAAACTTCATGAAATCGTTTCTGACGGCAGAGACTTATAGCTTCTTCATAAAATTGACGGTAACAAGCCTCGTCCTGGTCTTCTTCCTTCGCAATGATAGGATGATCCATCATGGAGGTCAGATTCCAAATATGCGTCAAGTAATCCTGTTCTTTTTCTCCCCGCATCAGTTGCACTTTAAGAATCTCATGCTGTTCTAGTCCTTTTCCTTGTGCATTCATTGCTTCAAAATATTTATTCAGCGAAGTGGTATCTGCAAGATAGCTTGATGGCAAGTAAGAAAAGAAAAATGTCAATCGTGTGAAAACTTGTTGCACAAACTCAATCCGTTCCTCCTGAGTATTAAAATTGGATTCTAAGAAACCAGTTATAGCGGCGAGTCCCTCTTCCATATTCTTATTGACATACGTTTTAGTCGGATAACCATTGATCTTGCTCTTTATATATGCCTTATCATCGCTTCTCGCTATGAAATTAAGGCGATTACCATCCATTAAGAAACCGGACCATTTATCATCATATTCCTTAAAAATGATGGCAAAAAGAGTCATGACAGTAAATCGTTGCTGACCGTCAATTAAGTCATAATGATTTTTCATATCAATACAAGTAAGCATACCGAGATAATATGGTTCATCGGCAGGCATCTTTGCAAAATGCTCCTTAAGATCAAAAAGAAGTTTGGTAACCTCTTTCTTTTTCCACGCAAATAAACGTTGGTAAAGCGGGATCGAAAACTTAAACTGGCTTGTAGCAATAAGTTCCGGCGTATATTTATTCTCCATATTCATTGTTTCTCTTTTCGATTATTGTTTTATCCGAAAAATCATTCAGCTCACAGAAGATACGTCTTAAACATCTATAGAATCGCTCTTTGATGTTACCTTCTTGCTCCAATCCACTAATCCTGATATAAGGAATGGCCTCGGCAAGAAAGAATGTGGGTGAAGATGCCTGATCTATCATCATTATAATTTCTGAATCTTTTGCGAATTCACGAATCTTATAAAAGATAGCGCGCGTGGCACTATATCTATGCTGCGCCATGATTCCGGCAATACAGAACAACGCTTCAGATAAATATTGATGTCCGAATTTTATAAAATAACCGAACATGAGGCTTTCTATAATATCAGCATATTTCCAATGAGACTCCCATTGAAGATGATTCCTTAGTAGCTGTATTTGTTTGGTACGGATAAACTCCTTGTATTTATCTACAAAAATAGAAGTGTATGCGAAGAAATGTGAACCACCTTGGATTTTCTCATAGAAATAGAATTTCTCTCCAAAAGCAGGAATACTGGACATAACGCGGGCAGCCGAAAACTCTTCCTTTACCTTTCGTGGCTGAAATTCCTCCACATTATGTTTTCGCATCCATTTTCTTAATCTGAAAAGATGTACTCCCAAAGTATGGGTAAGATAAGAATCTCCATTGTTGTCATATTCTAATGAGAGATCATTCCACCGCATAGCAAGGTGTTCTGCCTGATCCTCAATGTTTAGATAGCGTAGATGGTGCGCTTTTAGCAAATCATAGTCTGAAAGCGATACACCCTTTGAATTCTGATTTGAGAAGAATGTATATGCCAGATCAAGATTGCTGTCATTAAGAATAAGTACAGAGAAAATCAAGTGATGGGACAGACGTTCCAACATGGCTATGTCTGTATTCCTCTGATTGAGAATTCTAATCAGTGCTTTGTTATTGGCTACATGGAGACGCGCATCTTTTGATATGAATTTTTGTTTAAGCAAAGGCATCTGCCCTGTATATCCTAATTCGCGCATAATAAGCGTTAAAGTGACAAGGCGTTGTTGTCCATCAATTATGTTGTAAAGAGTGCAATCATTCACAGTTCTTCTTTGTAATATGATAGAACCTAAATGATAGTCACTGTTGTGAGGCATTTCAAGTAAATTATCCCAAAAGTCTGTAACATTTTTATCTTCCCAGCAATAGGTTCGCTGATAATCGGGAATAACCAAATTGGAAGAAAATAAATCTTGCAAATTTTTTGTTTCCAAAACGACCTTTTCTTGAGAATTGGTAAGTTCTTTAAACTCTAATTCCCGTGTATATGGGCTGGAAATCTCATTCTTTTTTGTGAAGATTGAATTTATCAATACAATCTTTTGTGTTACAATAATTAGCCATATTTATTTAATCGCTTGCTTCACAAGGCTCATGATATATTCTAAATATTTAGTATCCGAGATCTTGAGTTCATAATCTCCATTACCAAAATGTCCGACAGTTGAAATATCCCTTGTTAATTGCTTACTATCTTCTAAATGTCCTTTAGCTACATTTATAGTAAGCTTTATTCCATTTTTCTGGATTTCAAGTGCACAAATGTGGCTGTTGGCTTTTTTGAATGAAATATACCACTTTTGTGGTTTAACTTCAATTTCTGTATTCAAATTAAGAATTGCATTCTTATAACTCTCGTATAATTCTACTACATCGTCAGATTTTCCTTTTAATAAATTTTCCTCCGAATACTCTTTAATTTTCTCTGTTACTTCTTTAAATTCCGGACTATTCTGCATCACAGTTTTAATACTTGCCGATGCGTGACTTTTACGAATAGGGGTGATGAATACACTATCATTCTCATAGCGCTTCACTTCCCATAACTCAATGGATAAATCTTTGAAGTTGACGGCCTCTCGTTGGTTAGGCGTGAATCCTTGTGAAACAAAAACGACTTTTGTCTGCGACCAGTCCACATCATTCCGTTTCAAGTTCCCTGCTTGTGTTTCATTATATTCCAGAATAAAATCAGCCTGATTTTGCAGCATTAGGCTTAGGTAAGTAAACCCTTGATCTATGACACTAGAGTTTCTTTCCCTTTTATATTCAATGATAACAAAAGCCTTCGATTGAGGATCAAAGGCAAGCGTATCAATACGGCGGTCTTTAATCGTAAATTCGGACTTTATCATTTCAAGTCCCATGATTTCGGACATATTAGTTTCAAACATACGTTGAATATCTCTTTCCAATTTAAAAGGTTTTTCCTTTATTTCAGAAAAGACGCCTGAAGTATTATATTTGTAAAGTGCCATAATTTTATTTTGAATTGTTTATTGCTGTAAAGGTAAGAATTCTTTTGATATTACTATTTCATTCTTCACTACTTTCTTCTATTATACGTATTGTTATAGCATTAATCATATTGATTATAATTTTACCCGTATCTAATATATGATACAATATTTAAAATCATAATAAAATGTGATTTAGGCTTTCTGCTTTGGGAAAATATATTTTTGCTGTAAAATCGCAATATAGTGTGAATATTGATAATCAAATAGACTCATTGCGGGATAGTATTTCGTTTGTGTATCCAATTGTTGAAGCATTTTCAATAGCTACATAAAAGGTGTCTCATTTTATGTGACACCCTATAAAAAAATCACCTATTTTTCTCCTCCTTCATCATCTTCCTCCACCTCTGAAACGCCCTCATCAAACTTTCTTCTTCCACTAACCCTACCATATTATAATGTTCGACAAAAGTTTCCATTGATTTTTTGAACATGATGCCGTGGCAGTATTTATTTTCCAGTAGAAATTCATAAAGTTCGGCCCTCATTTCTACTTCCATTGCTTTTTCAATGATAAGTGCACTGTTATGACCTATATAATTATATACATTTGGATTTTTGCCGTTTCTGGGATGGGGGAGGGTGAAGGTAATATTTCCGGTTTCGTGCCATGAGGCGTTGGGAGGGTGGGGAATGGATAGCTGGTGGAGAAAGTGGTAGATGGGCTGGGTGTCGCGAAGATGGATCGCGGAAAGTGAGGAAGAAGAGCGGTCTGGAGGTACGTCGAGGTGATTTTTGTAGCGCATGTACATGTAAGCCGCTAGATAGGGCTTGATCTGAAAAGTAACTGTAACCATTGTTTTTAGATTTGATTTGTAAAATATTTATCAGTGGAGTACCGTGTTTGATATTGGTATCCGTTTTCTTTTGTTGAAAATTTTACTTAAAAAGAAAGGCCGGGAGGACGCTTTTGTAATGCTTTGCTTTTCAGATAGTTACATAAGTGGGTTTTGGTTTTAAATCAACAGGTCATTCCTTTAAAAGGAACGACCTGTTGCACACCGAGAAACACCTCGTTGGTTTTAATGCAACGAGGTGCTCCTTAAAATCAAGAGATAAAGCTAGAATAAATCTCTCGAAATTTTGAAATCATGAAATAACTTGTTTGTTTTTGATGTAAATAAATAGTACTATTGTATATTTACTTGTTTTTATCTATATAAAGAAATATACAGAGTGTCATATATGAAGAAATTTTAGATGAAGTCTATTTAACATAGTTTAAATGAGCCTCTTTTATATTTCTGATTTTATTTTATGTTTGAGGAGATTTAAAATATAATTATAATGTAACTGAAAAGTAGAATAGGAAAGAAATCCAAGTAAAATGGCTAATAATAGCTCCTTAAAACGAAAAAGCACTAAGTTCTATCAGAACTTAGTGCTTTTTTCATATTCTATTCTTATTAAAATAAATATATAGTTCTTAAAATACAAATTATATCTCTTTTTCGGATTGTATTTATTAACAGTTCCGGTTTGGTATTATATAATGGAACAAAAGTATATATTCTTTTTGCAAAAAACAACGAAAAGACATATTTTTTTTATGGAATAGTCATCTAAATTGATTGAAAAAAGTAAAATCAAGCAACATTTCTTTCCAGAATTACATATTTGATGTAAAAACACTACAAAAACAATGGATTATAATTAAGTTCTGATAGAACTTATCTAAGTGTAAAAAGTGAGTTTAAATGTTTTAGGGCTATTTAATAATTTAAAAAGAGATTTATGAAGAAAAAATTAGCGCTGCTATTTGGATACCTTTTTATAGGTATCGGGCTGATAACAGCTCAAACGCAGAAAGTCACGGGGACAGTGATTTCCGATGATGACAAACAACCTGTTGTAGGGGCTTCAATTGTTGTAAAAGGCACTAACTTAGGTACAATAACAGACATAGACGGGCATTTCACATTATTGAATGTGCCAAATTCAGCAAAAATATTACAAATCTCTTATATCGGTATGAAAACGGAGTCGGTTTCTGTTCAACCGACTGTTAGAGTTATCTTAAAGTCTGATACACAACTGATGGATGAAGTTGTTGTGGTAGGTTACGGATCAGCAAAGAAACTAGGGTCAGTAGTCGGTTCGGTAACAACGGTAAATAATAGCAAGATAGCCAATAGACCGGTTGCTAATGCCGGAGATGCATTACAAGGACAAGTTGCCGGTTTACAAGTATTTACTCCCAGTGGAGAACCAAGTGGAAGTGTTGTAATGCGATTGCGTGGAGTCAGCTCGATCAATTCAAATACAGAACCTCTCTTTATTCTCGACGGTTCACCTATATCATCCGGAGCATTTACAGCATTAAATCCGAACGACATCGAAAGCATGACCGTATTGAAAGATGCTTCCTCAACAGCTATATATGGTTCTCGTGCTGCTAACGGGGTAGTAATAATGACTAGCAAGAAAGGAAAAATGGGACAGAAAGCCCGTGTTAGTATCAATGCGCAATATGGCTGGTCGAGAATGACTGGGGATAACATAGAGATGATGAATACCGAACAATGGCTTAACCTGCAGGAAATGCTGGACCCGGGAAAAGCATACGATACTACATTTCAAAAACGGAAAAAGTTCTATATAGATAATGGTATATCTACAGATTGGGCGGATGTCTTCTTCGGAGATGCAGCTCCTACACAACAATATGATGTAAATGTGGTCGGTGGTTCCGAAGGTATCAACTATTATATTTCATTTGGACATTATGATACAGAGGGAATTATGGATGATTCCTCATTGCGCCGTGAGACTTTGCGCAGTAATGTGGAAGTAAAGGTGACCGACTGGCTGAAAGCCGGGATTAACGTGAACCTTTCCTATCAGAAATATAACACGACAACTTTCGGAACGGAAGCTAATAGCGTTTATAATAAAGCGTATGCTGCCCGTATTTATCGTCCTGACCAAACAATAAACGAGATATTGACAGACGAAGAAGGTAACTTTACAGGATATGGAAAACGATTGGACTATTTTGACGATATGGGATATTATAATCCGTATTACTTGGCAGAACTTCAACCGAATGACCGGAGTACGGTACGTATCAATGGCAATACCTTCTTTAATATAAACCCAATAAAAGGATTGAATATACGTACCTCGCAGGCAGTAGATGCCTTTGATTATCGTAACTCCCATAAAGCCTATCCGGAAGGCCCCTTTGAAGGGGCAGGGGTGGCGTCCGAGTCTTTCGAACGTTATTATTCATTTACTTTCACCAATACAGCGGAATATAAGTTCAGTCTGTCAGACAAGCATCTTTTTACCGTGTTGGCCGGACAGGAGTCCATTATCACAAAGAATGAGAATTTCTCGGCAACTTCTAAAAAAATGGTAGACTCACGAATGATGCTGATGGCAGCTGGAGCAGAGTCAGAAGTGCCGATACATTCGATGTATGACAAGGTTTTCAATTCTTATTTCGGCACAATCAGTTATAGTTTCGCTGATCGCTATTATGTCGATTTGGCAGCACGGCGGGACGGTTCTTCTCTGTTTGCCAAAAACAACCAGTGGGCAAACTTTTATTCTTTGGGAGCCATGTGGGATATGAGAAAAGAGAATTTCCTGCAGAACGTTTCATGGTTGAACAGTTTACAGTTGAAAGTGAGCTATGGAACAACTGGTAATTCCGGTATCAGCGCCTATAATGCGTTGGCATTGGTTGGTTCCGGTTTGCTGTATAACGGACAACCGGGTATTGCTCCTTCTACCGTCGGAAATGATAACCTGACATGGGAAAGCATGAAAACACTGAATGTAGGCATCAGTACAAGAGTGTTTGACCGCTTTTCTGTAGAACTGGAATTTTATAACCGTCAGACGGACGATATGTTGATGGGTTATCCATTGTCATATACTACCGGACATGGTAGTAGTGTGGAAAATGTAGCAAGTATGCGTAATCGTGGTTTCGATATTACTCTGGGAGTGGATATTCTGAAAACGAGAGATTTCTCATGGAGTGTCTCCGGAAACCTGAATTATAATAAGAATGAAATAACTAAACTGTTTAACGGATTGGATGAATATACCTTGCCCGATACTGGTTTAAAAATGAAGGTCGGCAAACCTTGGGGAGAATATTACTATGTGAAATGGGCAGGAGTCGATCCGCGTGACGGATATAATATGTGGTACGACAAAAATGGAAATCTGACTAAGAGTTACTCCGAAGAAGATGCAGTTTTTGTCGGCAAACAACGCTATGCACCATGGTCCGGTGGCTTTGGCACCCAGTTCGGATGGAAAGGGATTTCTGTTAGTGCCGACTTCTCTTTTATGCTAGGCCAGTATATGTTGAATAATGAGCGCTTTTTTACAGAGAATCCCACTTTTGCAGGTTCGGACAATCAAACTGTAGAAATGCTTACCATGTGGCAGAAGCCGGGAGATATAACCAGAATTGCCACTCCCGACTCCCCGATGCAGTTTGATACGCATTTACTGGAAAATGCTTCATTTATGCGTATGAAAAACCTGACTGTCGGGTACACCCTTCCGGCCAAACTGATTCAGAAAACAGGAGTAATCAGTAACGCCAGAATCTACTTTGTAGGACGTAATTTACTTACAGTGACTAAATATAAAGGATATGACCCGGAAGTAGACAGTAATATCCAATTGGGTAACTATCCCAATACGAAACAATATTCTTTCGGAGTCGAACTAACTTTCTAAAAACATAAAGAATGGTGAATATGAAGAAAATATCTATGATAGCATTGACTATACTGACACTTGGGGTGACTTCTTGTGATATGGATAAAATGCCATACGATGCTGTTCCTACAGAAGAAGCGTTAACGACCATAGTCGGTTTTGAAGAAGCACGTGCCGGTATCTATTCCGTATATTTAGGACTGACAGGAGGAAGCTATGTATTAGCTCCGGAAGTTCAGGCAGATGCCTTTAATGCAGTGGCGGATTTCTCTAATAAATATGGTGAGTTGCACCGTTGGACTTTCGAGAGCACCAACTCTACCGTAGAAACAATCTGGTCGAACTACTATGCCGCTATCGGACGTGTCAACTTCTTTATTGACGGGGTCAGTAAGATCGATGAGAATCCGGAAATCGAATTGACTGAAACCCAGAGACAACAGATCAATGTGTATGAGGGGGAAGCGTATTTTACAAGAGCATACTGCTACTTTTATCTAGCTACTTTATTTTGCCGCGATTACGATGTAGCTACCGCAGCAAGTACTCCGGGACTGCCGCTTCAGGTAAAATATGAGCCTAAACTTTCTGCTACCCAATATCCGGGACGATCTTCATTGGAAGATACTTACAAACAGATATTGGAGGACCTCGAAGAAGCCGAAGAACGAATAGAGACTGCAAAAAATGGCATTGCTGATTATGACAGGTATATTAATGGTGCATACGTGACAGTCAACACGGCTCCCAAGAATTGTGGGAATTATATCACGGTAGATGTAGTGACTGCCTTGAAAGCACGTGTTGCCCTACAAATGGACGACTATGAAAATGCAGCCAAATATGCAGGTGACCTAGTTAATTCGAACAGATATCCATTATCGAACACAGCAACAGATTTTGAAAGCGTATGGAAGAATGACAAGGGAACGGAAACCATCTGGCAGATTGCCATGACTAGTGCCGACGATGCCGGTGTACCTCTGGGGACTATTTTCATTGGTTATCCGACTACAAAGAAGGATTATATTCCTACACAAACACTGATTGACTTATACAATGAAAAAGATATCCGGCTAAAGACTTATTTCGGAAAATATCACTTAACCGTATCGTCAGGTAATGCGGCAGACATCTATTTCTTTAATAAATATCCGGGCAATGAATATTACAATGCATTAGGAAGCGAAACACGCTATTTGAATCAGCCGAAACCATTCCGAATTGCTGAAATGTATCTGATTGCCACTGAAGCTAATGCAAAGATTGGAACGGCAGCTGCTGTGAAAAAGGGTAATGACGCTTTGAATGCATTAAAAAAAGCGCGAATCGAGGGATGGACTGATGCAACCTACGATCAAGAAGCTTTATTAAATGAAATCATGAACGAACGGGAACGGGAGCTTGTAGGTGAAGGATACCGGTTGATGGACCTGAAACGTTGGGGGAAAGGTGTGAAGCGTGGAAAACCGCAAAGCAAAGGACTGGTGCTTTTCCCGGGACAAGCAAGTACTGACGGACTGGATAAACCTGTGGATGACCAGCGAATGCTTTGGCCTATTCCTAAAACAGAAATGGATGCCAACCCTCAATTGGCAGGTCAGCAAAATCCGGGATATTAATCAATGAATAACGTAAATTATCAAACACTTGAGTAAAATGAACTATCTGAAAATATACACCCTTCTTCTATGTGCCGTTCTGATCGCCGCCTGTTCGGACGATGAGGAACAGTTTAATTCCGGAGCGGCTACGGTAAACTTGCAGGAAACTGCAATGACGGTGAAAGAATCTGCCGGTTTGTGTACTGTGCCTGTTGTTGTGACGGGCGAACATACCGGAACTATCCGTGTGACGTTCGAATTAAAAGATCATAATGCCAAAGAGGATGAAAACTATATTGTCACAACCAAAACGTTACTTATTCCTGCCGGGCAGGAAACAATGAATTTTGAGTTTAAGACCGTTGATGACAAGCTTGTTAATGACGACCGTTCTTTTGATGTTGAAATTGCCGATGTGAAAGGGGCGTCTATTGGTGAGAACAAGCGACTGACGGTGACTATCAAAGACAATGATTCCAGTTTTTATGAAACGCTTTCAGGAACTTGGGTATTTACCGGAACGGCTTCTGCCACCAATGTTTCCAATGTGCCAGTGGGATTCTCCGTTAGAGTAAATACAGCGGAAGAAGGCACGGAGGCATACGAACACTATCTGGTCTGCTCGAATAAGAATGGATTTGATCCGGATAATGATATTGAATGGGAATTTAGTTGGCGGTTGCATTATGAATATGATTCGGAGGCGCAGAAAACTTACCTGTCCATTGTGCCGGGTGAAGATGTCGCTTCTTATGGCCCGTATACTATTCGTTTCAGGAGACTGGCTTTGGACGGAAGTACTTCTGACGTATATCGCGGAGAATATGATGTTGAAACTAAAACTGTCACTTTCGAGAATGCCAATTTGATAGGCGATATGTATAAGGACGGCTTGATACAAATACAGAAATTCAGGCTATTTGGCTGTAAGATGGAACACATCAGATAAAACAAGATTATTAACATAACAAATAAAAAGAACTTATGAGAGCATTAATTGTCTGCATTACGCTGTTGTTCGCTTTTCTAACTTGTACCATGGCACAAATACCATCAGTCAAGGTTGAAAATACGAAAGGAGCACAGGTAAACACCTCCTCCCTGGTTAATCACAAAACACCTATGATTATTTCTTTTTGGGCAACAACCTGTAAACCATGTATTCGTGAATTGGACGCTATAAATGAACAATTGCCCGATTGGTTGGAAGAAGCCAAATTCCGTGTTGTAGCTGTTTCGACAGATGACAGCCGTTCTACTGCTAAAGCGCGTGCATTGGCAGAGGGACATGGATGGGATGATTTTATCATGTTGTACGATAAAAATCAGGAATTCATGCGAGCTATGAATGTAAGCCTGACTCCACAGGTATATGTAGTGGATGCCGATGGGAAGATTGTCTATTCACACACTGGGTACGCGCCGGGAAGTGAGCTGGAACTACTGAAAGCGATAAAAAAACTACAGAAATAGAAACTGTTATTATTCATAGATAAACGCAATGACATGACTAGAATAAGAATTCAGGTGTTGGCTTTAGTAGCGTTAGCGTCTACTCTAACCTATGCGCAGCAAGATAACAAAAAAGGTTATCTGACAGGGAGCTTTGAAACGAATACGATTTACTACAAGGATGATAGTAAGACAAAAGCAGAATCTCCGGAAGATCATTTCGGTTCGAACAATTATCTGAAACTGGATTACTATCAAGGCAAGTTTGCCGTAGGTGTACAGTTGGAAGCCTATGAACCGGTACTGGTGGGATACCCGACAGAATTGGAGAAAGCAAAACTAACCAACTATTACGTATCTTGGGCCGACAAGGATTTTTCCGTAACAGCGGGTACATTTTATGAGCAGTTTGGGAGTGGACTGCTATTCCGTAGTTGGGAGGACCGTATGCTTGGTTTGAATAATGCGGTGATGGGAGCACGTTTTACCTACAATTACAAGAATATTGTAAGGTTGAAGGCCATTTGGGGAACTCCACGTTTTGGTATGGACTTTTCCGATACACAAGTACGTGGCGTAGATGTAAGTTTCTCCTTATCTGAAATGCTTAGTTGGCAAAATACATCCTTGAGTATCGAAGGAGGGGCATTGAACCGGTATGAGAAAATCAATATCGACCTCGAAGAAGAAGGGGGAAAACCTTATTCGAATGGCTTCTCGGGACGGGTAAATTTTGAACGCTCCGGATTTACAGCGAAAGGTGAATATGTGGACGGTGGCAATAAATATTATAATTTCATTCATGATGACAAACTTTATGCAAGGAAACGTGCCAATGCGCAATTGCTGGAGCTGGGATATAGCGGCAATGGGTTGGGGGTAAATCTGACCGGGCGCCGTTTGGAATGGATGAATAGTGAGATTATTGCCGGTAATGGTTCGACTTCGAATCTGTTGAATTATGTCCCGGCTATGAGTACGCAATATACCTATATGTTGACCAACTTGCATCCTCATACTCCACAAATAGGAGATGTGACAAATGCAGTTAGCGGTGAGATGGGCGGACAATTGGATGTCTTTTATCATTTCAAAAGAGGAACGGTCATTGGAGGTAAACGCGGTTTGAAATTACATGCTAACTTTTCTACCTATTATGCTTTAGAAAAAGAAGGAACAGCCCAGATAGGTAACTTGGCATTTCGTGACTTTAGTGTTGATGTGGAAAAGCAATGGACAAAGTCATTCAAAATGAACTTGCTTTATTCTATGCAAGAATATAGCCCTTCGTACGGAGCGAATAAAACGACTAATCTGTCGAATATTTTTGTAGCAGATTTACAATATAAGTTCACGCCTTCTTTTTCAACTCGCGTGGAGTTGCAATACCTAACTACAAAAGAAGATCAGAAGGACTGGATGGCAGCTCTGTTGGAGATAAATTTTGCTCCGGCATGGAGCATTTACGGAAGTGATATGTATAATCACGGCAAGGATAAAATCCATTATTACAATGTGGGAGCCAGTTATGCCAAGTCACGTACGCGTATAGCCTTGAGTTATGGTCGTAACAAGGAAGGGTACGTCTGCTCTGGTGGAGTTTGCCGGACGATTCCTAAATATACAGGTGCTAACCTGACTATAACTACTTCATTTTGAGTTCATCGAAACATTTATTAATTAGAATATAGAATATGAGAAAATTTACAATGTTTTTTATGTCAAGTCTGATATGCTTGTGCGGATGTTTTACAGCGTGCAGCGGCAATTCTGACGACAATGGTGAAGAGCCGGATAACGGCGAAGTGACAGGACCTATTACTTTGACTGTGGATAAAGCCAAGATTGAAGCCAATGGAACAGATATGGCGACTTTTACGGTGACTGATGCCAATGGAAAAGTAGTGACGACTTCCGAATATATGAAGAATGTATATTTTGAAGATGTAACTACCGGTGATTATTTGGAGAGACGGACCAATACGTTCTCGGCAGTAGAGAACGGGACACATAAGTTTAAGGCATATTACCTGGACTGGGAGTCGGATGAAGTTTCCGTAACCGCACAGAATCGTAAGAATTATGAACTTTTCTATCGTAAAGTAGGTGTCTTCAAAATGACGGGAACTTGGTGTACTTATTGTCCGGCCATGACTTCGGCATTGAAGAAAGTGGAAGAGCTGATGCCGGGACGTATGGTAAAAATGGCTTTTCATTCTTCCAGCAGTTCCGCCACTGACCCGTTCCATTTGTCACAGACAAGCACAATCATGGGCCGTTTTGGAGCGTCCGGTTTTCCTACCTGTATCTATGATTTGAAAGTCATGTCGATAGACAGAAATGTGAGTGCTATTAAACAGACTTTACAAGACCAAATCCGACAATATCCGGCAACCTGTGGAATTAAGGTAAATACATCTTATAATTCTTCTATGGGTGAGATTACGGTGAATGCCGCACTGAAGTCGAGCCAAGGAGGAGAATATGACCTTGTTTATGTCTTGGTGACTGATGGTTTGACGGCATCCGGAGGAAACGAGACCTCGTACGATTATACAGTAAGAGCTATTTCCAACAATTACCTGTCGATGTCAACCGACGGACGGTTTACTGTGAAGGCAAACGAGGAGCACACTGCCGCAACTTTCAGCATTTCTAATGCAAAGAACCTGAACCCTGCCACATCACGTGTAGTGGTTTATGCATTGCGTAAAGTGGATGACGCATATATGGTGGATAATATAACCGAATGTTCTATCAATGGTAGCATAGACTATCTCTATAATGATTGAGGCTTATGAAAAAAATATACTCGACAATTCTACCAATTGTAATGATCCTTTGTTTAGCAATGCTGTCATCCTGTTCCGGCAATTCGGACGAAACGGAGAATGGGGGGACGGATGACGGCATTTTGCGTATTACAGCTGATAAGACGGCTATACAGGCAGATGGAGTAGAAAAAGTGACCTTCACGGTCAAACTGGGTACAAAAGATGTAAGTGAAGAAAGCACAATGAACCTGATTTTGGTAAAGGAATCGGGAGAGGAAAACCTGGATTATGGTGTTCGTGCTTTCAGCACTTCAGTGCCGGGTACGTATGTCTTTAAAGCCCGCTATTATGAAGGAAAAGCAATGGTCAGTGAAAATGAAGTGACCGTTCAGGTTGCTCCCGTATCAGGAGGAACCAGCTATTATCATAAATTACTGGGGATGCAGTTTACTTCTGTCGGGTGCCAGGCCTGTCCGGCGCTTAGCACTACATTGAAAGCAATTCAGACTGAACAACCGGGGCGATTGGCTATCGCTTCTTTCCACATGGATTTCGGAGGAATGACGGATCCCATGAGTACAGCAGCTACCAATAATTACCGGACTAATATTCTCGGTAATTTCTCGGGACTGCCTCGTTTCTTTTACAATCTGCGTAAGGGTACTAAAGAAATGATCAGTATCAAGAGCCAGATTGAAGAAGAGCTTCAGAAAGAATTAAGTAACTATCCGGCTTCTTGTGGGGTAGCTGTTGAGTCTGTGTATAATGCTTCTGACCGTACAGTGAAGATTACTGGCAAATTAACTTCCAACGTAACAAACACTTATCGTTGTTTGATTTATCTAGTAGAGGATGGAATCAAATACTTTCAAACGAATGGCGCGAATGATTATACGCATAATAATGTGGTGCGCGCAGTGGTGTCCACATCATTGAACGGCGACCGTTTTAATGGGGAAGTAAATGCGGGAGTGGAATCTACCATGCAACGATCTTATCAGTTGGAACCGGGATGGAATGTGGATAATATGCGTGTGATAGTGTCGATGCTGACAACTTTGGATGGAGGAAAGACTTATACGTGTAACAATGTAAATGAGTGTAAACTTGGAGAATCAGCAGATTACTTGTATAACGAATAAAGAAGAGTTATGTGTATAAATGTCTATAAAATAATATTGCTGGTCTGTATGTGCTGTGTGGGAATATGCTGGATTTCTTGTTCAGGCAATTCCGATGATTCGGAGCAGACGGAAGTGATTTTGAGCGTCGATAAAAATACGTTGACTGCGGACGGAAAGGATATTATAACCTTTACGGTAATACATGCGGGAATAGATGTAACTGCTGATGCAATCATCCGTTCCGTGATGGACGGACAAACTTTGGATGGAAATACCTTTTCTACTTCTAAAGCCGGAACCTACGCTTTTGAGGCATCTTATGGCAACTATGTATCCAAATTGATAACAGTAGTTGCAAAAAGTACATCAGGTACAGTATCCAATTTTGTGAGACGCATCTGCGCAATGGAGTTCACCGGAACATGGTGCGCCATGTGTCCGGCAGGAATGACCCGTCTGAATTATTTGATAAGTTCGAGTTACGAGGGAATTGTTTATCTGATGTCATTTCATGTTGATGGGACAAGTGCCGATCCAATGACAATTGAACAGTCATCGATTCTTTCCAGAAAGTTTGCTATCTCCGGTTATCCTTCATGTGTGGTTGATATGCGTGGGACAATGGGGCTATCTGAAAACTATAGTGTCATGCGGGCTATATTTAATGAGTCTTTGGAGAAATACCCTGCTCATTGCGGAGTAGCTATCAGTTCTGTTTATAATGAGGTTGATTCCGAAGCTAAAGTTACTGTGAAAGTGACTTCGGAGAAAACGGCTGATTACCGCCTGGTATTGTATGTTGTTGAAAATGGATTGAAGTATCAGCAGAATGACGGAGGCAACTATCGGGACTATACACATAATCATGTAGTCCGCAAATTACTTTCTGCTTCTGTAGAAGGTGACAAACTGGGACAAATTGCAGAAGATAAGGAAGAAGTAAAGGAGTATACTGTGGCATTAGACGATACATGGAAAGCAGAGAATCTTTCTTTTTATGCATTAGTAATGGATGAAAACGGCTATGTAAACAATTTGGCTGTTTGCGAAGCAATAAACGGCAATGCCGATTATGAATATGTAAATGATTAATCACATTTATCACTTAGAATTATGAAGAAGAAATTAATTAGCTTATTATTTTTATTAGGGCTGGTGTTAGTTATAAGCCCTATGGTGCTATCGTGTTCGGATAAGGATGAACCTGCTGTGGAACCTGACGTGCCGGTGACCCCGGATGTACCACTTCCTCCTGTACCAACTCCAATCAGATGGGTAGAAAACGAAGTGGATGGTGGTGAACGTGGGGTAGGCATCAAAGTGACTAGCAAAACTACCAACAACTTTGTGTTTGAATGTACCCCGGGAGATAAGGTGCAATCTTATCGTTTGGATGTTTATCCTTTATGTCGTATGTATAACTACTTATTTGAAAGTGGCGGTTCAGGTGCAAGTGAAGAAGAAATCGAAGATTTGATTCTGAAAGCTCTCTATAATTCGGAGGGTGCCGGTGCTTATACTTTCAACAGGAAAACATTAGGAGATAGTTACCCGAATACAGAGTTTGACTGGACAAATTCCAAATATGCTCAATCGGAGATTGTGCCGGGAGCAGAATATTTGATTATAACGGTAGGGTGTAATGATGAAGGCGGACAAAATCCGGCTGATATGAAAATCTGTTATTTGAAAACTCCTTCAGGAGATGTAGCAGGCCATCCTCGTGTTGAAATTGATGTTAAAGCAAGTTATCAGGCAGCTGCCATTCAATATGTCCCCAATGAGGATTGCAAGTATTTCTATCAGTTCTGTGCGGATTCCGAACCTATCGATGCGTTTATTGAAGCTTATGGACAGAATATGTATATCGATTTTATGAGACACTGGACACAGACATCAGAAGATGCACAGGTACCTGAAGAAGAATTATTATATATAGTTGATTTTGGGTATAATGCCGATTCGGAAAGAAAATTTACAGCTACTACTATCGGACTGGATGAGAATAAGAATAAAGGAGATTATGTACGACAGGATTTCCAATTGAAAGAAATTCCTGATGGTGCCAAAGAAGCGAAATGCGATCTGAAGATCACAAAGACGGGGGCCTCTATTGTTAACATGGATGTAAAAATGGAGAAAACTTGTTATGCCATGTTTTATCGTATATTCAGTGCTGCTAACTGGGCACCTTATGAAAATGCCGATGAAGCAACAATGACGGCACTTGCACAAGCTTTAGATCAAGAAGGATGGGGGATTAAGAATATAAATTTCAGTCAGGAAGGCTCGTATGCAACTACAGATTACCAACATGCTCTTGATCCGAATGGTTCTTATGTTGTTGCTTATGTGGGGCGTAATGGATATGGACAATTATCAGAAGTGAAGACGGAAACTTTTTCTACCAAAGCACGAGTAATGGATAATCCGGGAGCATCTAAAGCTACGATAGATATTACCATTTCCGATCCGGGACGGACAAGCCTGAAATTAACTTATACTTATAATCAGGAAGCGGCAGTATATTATCACCAATACATTATGACACCGGATTTACTTGAAGAAGGTAATAAGGCTGAACTGATTAAATATCTGATGTCAGAAAATTCAAATATATGGGCTGCGAATGCGAATGGAGGAGTAGAAAATTTTAAATGGACCGGTTTGGATCCTGGAACGGAATACACATTCGCTTATATGGCAGAAGACTGGGATGGCGTATTGACAGATGTGAAGATTGTGAAAGCGACGACTGAAGCTATTATAGCAGGGCCGAATCCAACGATGCAACTGAATGCCTATATGAGTGATTTGAATAACTTTACAGTTCAGTATTCTATTGTGAAGGATGTTGCCAAACTATATTATACCATTACAGAAGATAACTATTCCGCAAGTGGTGATTATACTTATCAGGAATGTATGGATGTATGGAAAGAGCATTGTCTGGATTATGGTTTATCAGGTGTCAACTCAACTACTCAATCGTATGATAAGACAAGTGAAGCCAAACGACTGGTTGCTTTATGTGTGCCTATTGGTGCCGATGCTGATGGAAATGAAGTAATTGGCGACCTTTATACAGTATTCTATGATAAAGAAAAAGGTATTATTACTGATCCTTCCGTATTATTCCCCGATGCTCCGAAATTGAAAAAAGGAATAAAGGGAATAGCGAAACCTCAAGTAGTGAAGAAAGATAACCGGGTTCCTGCAAAATTGATTGTTAATGAACAAGTGAAAGTGAATACTCCGGGAGTCATGAGAAGTGAAAGTGTTATTTATCTTGATTTGAAGAAATTAGGTAAACATCCTCACTCCAAATAAACATCGGCAAAACTAATTTACCGCACGATAGTGTGTAAATCTATCGTGCGGTTTTTCTCTAATCATTAAACTTTTTATGGGTATGAGAAGAAATCAATTTTTAGGTGGCATAGGAAAATGTATGTGTTTCCTGGCTGTATGTGTTATGACATTTTCGTCATGTTATAATGACGATGATTTGAAGAATTCGATTTCCGGTTTGGAAGATCGCATGGATAAGTTAGAAGCTTCTTTGCAAAGTGTACAAACTGATATTTCCACATTGAAGACGCTGACTGATGCTTTATCTCAAAATAAATCAATTGCTTCTGTGTTGGAGAATGAAGACGGAAGTTATACAATTAAGTTTTCAGATAAGACGGAAGTAACTATTCGTAATGGTGAAAACGGAGAAGATGCTCCGCAAATAACTGTGATAAAAAACGAAGAAGATGGCGTTTATTATTGGGGAATAACCAGTACAGACGGCAAGAAGACATTCCTGAAAGATGGAGAAGGGAATATGATGCCCGTGACGGCTGCTGCTCCTAAAATTCGCATTAATACGAATACAAAAGAGTGGGAGATTTCGACAGACGGTGGAAAGACTTGGGAACCTACGGGTGTGTATGCATCCGGCGAAGGGACGGGGGATACCTCTCTTTTCAGTGGAGTAAGTCAGGATGATGATTATGCATATTTCACTCTGAAAGATGGCACAATATTAAAGTTGTCGAAATCTAAGGAATTGAAATGTGAAATATTATCGGGAAAACAATATTTTGCAAACGGTGAGGAGAAACTGATTTCGGTTGAAATGAGTGGTATTTCTAAGTATACCGTAACAAAGCCTGACGGTTGGAAAGCTTCATTGACAGGAAAGGGATTGACTATTATTGCTCCTGTTGCAGAGAATCAGTATGCAGAAACGGGGGGCAAAGTGGCAATAATGGCTGTTGCGTCTAATGGGCAAAGCATAATCTCGGAGATTCCGGTGATAATAGGTGAGGCTCCTGTTACTATATCTGTTGAAGGTCAAACGATTTCTACTACTTTGACGAATGGTGTAGAAATGTATTATTTGGGAGTGCTGGAAATTAATGAATATAGTGCAGAGGCCGTAGCTGAATTAGTGAACGGATATGCTGCCCGTATGTACATGAAGACAGCAGCTCTTGATAAAGTTCCATTGGCAGAACTGATAGGTAAGGATCCTGAAGCCGGAAAGACATATATGATTTGGGCAGTACCTCCATCTGAAGCTGGTAGTGAATATTTGCCTGATGACGTGATTGCCAGCGTGATTAAGACTGCTGCAACAGTAGAACTGAAGGTTTCGGATATAACGTTTGAAGGTGCAACGGTTTTTGCAATCAGAAAGGGTTGCGACGTTTATTATACAGGGATTTTAGATAAGCCGAATTATTCACCTGAAAGAGTGATTGAAGATCTGGCTTATGGGGAGGAACCAAACAATATTCGGATTATAACGGACCGTTGGAAGGTAAGGTGTTAGATTTTCTTCCAAAGGTAATACCTGGAACAACGTATGTACTTTGGGCTATTCCTTATAAAGAAGAAAAAGGGTATAAAACAGAAGAACTGGTAGCTGTGGAGATTCCTGTGCCTGCGTTGACGTATGATGGGACAGCGACGATAAATATTAATAGTGTTGTTACTACGGTTTCAAGTGTAAGTGCGACTATTACTCCCGGAACTGACTGTTATAAGTTCTATTATTCTTATATGAAGGAGCAAACTCTGGCAAATTATGGTACCGACAAGGAAGTTATTTCCTATCTTATTAAAAATGGAGATTCTTCCAAAGAGGTAGAAAACTTTGAAAGAGCCTCTTTAGAACCGGGAACAAAAGGCTTTTTTATTGCAGTAGCATTAAATGAGAAAGGGCAGCTCGGGTCATTAGTCAAAGTACAGGCTGATTCCAAAGAAATATCTTATAATTCATCAATTTCGGTAGATGTGTCAATAGAGGCAGGAACTGTGTCTACGACTTTAACGTTGACCCCGACTGGAAATCCGGAAAAGTTCCGTTATGTTCACATGAAATTGAGTGATTTCAAAAGCTATCCGTATTGGGGAAATGAAGAAATGGTAAAACAAGCATTAATTATGAATGATAATGTTACTGAAATTGTTGCTGCTGAACTGAAAAATCATCAACTGGTGATCGAGGACATAGCATTTAATTCGGAATATGTATTGTTCATGATAGCAGTTGATACTGATGGTAACCCTTCTTCAACCATAACAAAGAAGGAATACACCAGTGCGAAGCCTACTTACGTGCGAAAAGACAGAGACCCGGATTTATGGAATGCCAGTGTGCCGGAAGTGACGATTGACAAGATAGAAAAGGATAAGTTCTATACCGTTTCTTACACTGTGAAACCTAAGGCTGCCTGCAAAGTATTTTATGTATTTGCCGGACCGGCAGATTATCTGACTGGTATGTATGATGAACAAATCAGGTATGTAATGAAAAACGGAGTAAAACAAACAACTACTTATTCAGGAAGTGTTTATGGAACATTACCTACTAATATCAATGTAACCTGGATGGACGAAGAAGGACGTTTTTATGAGGTTTCTAAAACCGTAGTAGAAGCTCCGGCACAATAATCTTTTTAATTTTTCTAATTTAATAATAATGATAGATGAAAAACTTATTTAATAGCTTTTATAGTATAGTATTGCTTGCCTTGTGTCTGATTGCTTTCAGTAATTGTTCGGATAGCGACGACGGGGGAGATGTCGGTGATACTGATAATGGAATCACTGCGATTGGTACTGAAACGGAAAAGACGGCTTCTATTTATGGAGAGACTGTTGAGATTTCGTTTACGGCTTCTGGAAAATGGACTCCTTCTTTGCAATATTCTACAGGAGCAGATTGGGCTGCTATAACTAATACCAGTGGTAACTCTGCTGCCGGTAAAGGGGGATTAAAGGTGAAAATTAATAAAAACGAATCCGGAAAAGAGCGAGTATTGACTGTGGTTGTGCAAGTGGAGGGATATAAAACTCCTGTTACAGTATGTACTATCACACAAGGAGGAGGATCCGGAGCAGCAGAAGATCTAGCTCTTAATGAGTATATGGATAAATATTTGAAGGAACATTATCTCTTTAAAGAAGAATATAATACACTAGATGTAGATTATGCATCGGTTTCTTATGATAATTTTCTGTCAACTTATCTTTTACCAATGAAAACTAATATTGAGGATGGCGGAACTTATCGTGCATTTTCAGTCAATGCAGGCAAGCGTTATATCTATTCTTATATTATGGAAACTGGTTCCAGTAGAACTCGTGCAAATACTCGTGCAACAAGTGTTGTAGGATCGGGACTTGGAACGTTTTTCTCTTCTTACATGCCGGATAAAACAACTATTGGATTAGCCATTGGATATGTATATCTAGAATCTCCTGCTGAAAAAGCCGGATTGAGACGGGGGGATGTAATTGTTGCTGTGAATGGTACGACTTTGAATAAGAGTAATTACCAGCAATATATGAGCACTTTGTTTTATGCAGGTGGAGGTGAAACTTTTAAGATCGGCTACAGGCGTAAAATCTTTGATGAAAACCGGGGCGGCTATGATTTGGTGGATGGAACTACTACATTAACCACTGGTAGTTACAATAATAGTCCTATCTTGAATTCAATGTTTATCAAAGACAAAAAAGAGAATAAATTCAATATCGGTTATTTAGTTTATCTAGGTTTTGATTTGAATTTTGAGGAAGATTTGAAATATGTAATTCAACAGTTCAAGACAGAGGGCATCACAGATTTGATTTTGGATTTACGTTTTAACAATGGAGGTTCTGTTGAATTAGCTCGTTATTTAGCCGCTTCTATCGCTGGTACATCACATCGTTCGAATGTATTTATGAGAATGCAACGTAATTCCGGTGCAGATGAATATATCCGTTTTGGAGATGGTGATGATCTAAATCTTAAATCTGTAAGAATCATCTGTTCGGAAGAAACGGCTTCCGCCAGTGAATTGATAATTAGTGGATTAAGAGGCATAGATTTTCCTGTGAAATTATTTGGTAGCCGCACGGAAGGAAAGAACGTAGGAATGGAAGTGCAAGAATATAAATATGGAAATAAATATTATGAATTTGCTCCAATTACTTTCCGTTCTTTCAATGCAAAAGACTGGGGAGATTATGCTGACGGTATTGACCCGGATGTCATGTTGAATAATCAAAACTCAAGCTATGAAGATGATATTGATAATGTATTCCCTTATGCTTTCGGAGATTGGGACAATTTTGATTTCAATTATCCATTATATTGGGCACTATGCGATGTTCAAGGGGTGGATCCGACTACAGGAGAACCTGTGAAACGTAGTGGAAGAGCTGGTTTGACACGTTCTTCAAAAGATGAAATCATCAGAGTACCATCTGTACCTTTGAAACGCCCTGCGGGAACTTTTGGCTCGCTCATTTACAACAAGCCGGAAGTAGAAAACTTATATTAGTAAGACTAAATCTCTTGTGAAATAAATTTTCTCTTAAGTTAAAGGGGATGCTTCTCGATAAGGTGTTAGTGAGAGCATCCCCATTTTGCTTCATAAATGTATTGAGAATGAATATACTTAAACAAATATATGAGATATATGAATATCTGTTTTATCGAACATATATATGGCAGCTTAGATTGTGGGGAGAAAAGCGGTCGCCAGAAGTAGCAGGGTTATTACTACCGACCTCATTGTTTACTTTTGTTTTTGTTGGCCCAATAGTTGGAGTATTACATTCATTGGAAGTACAAAACAATGAAGAGTTAGGTATACTTTTGGCTGTTATATTCACTTTTGCTGCTCATAGATTATTTGTTAGCGATGGACGATATTTGTCTATTGCTGATAAATATCGTAATGAAACTAAAGAAAACAACGACAACGTATGAAACAAGTTTGGATTTTTTTAGCAATAAATCTTATTTGGGTAATATTCTGTATCTTCTTATTCATCAAAGTGATACCCCCGCCATCAAATGCAGATACTTCTAATAAGAATCCTTCTCCAGAATATATAGAGATGCTGAAAGATATAAGGGACCAACGACCACAATAGAATATGAACAGTGAAATAAATTTGTTGTATAATAGATTATAATTTAGAACTTAGAAAAAATGAGAATTATTTTATTTTTATTATTGAGTTGGTACACAATCGGGAATATACAAGCACAAATCAAAGAGCCTGTAAAGTTCAAAAATGAGTTGAAAATGACATCTGAAACGGAAGCGGAAATCGTGTTTACTGCTTCGATAGAGAAAGGATGGCATGTGTATTCGACCGGGCTAGGGGATGATGGGCCTATTTCCGCTACTTTCAACATCAATGCGAGTAATCATGTAGAAACAATGGGTAAATTGCAACCTGTTGGAAAAGAAATCAGCATCTATGATAAGATGTTCGAGATGAATGTGCGCTATTTTGAAGATACGGTACAGTTTATCCAAAAAGTGAAATTTACAGGAAATGATTACTTTATGGATGGGTTTCTGGAGTTTGGAGCTTGTAACGATGAGAGCTGTTTACCTCCGACTCAAATTCCTTTTAAATATGGGAAAAAAGCAGAAGCAGATTTAATAGTTGCAAAAGGGAAAGAAGAGGCTCCGGTAAATGTGGTAGAGAAGCAATCGGAAAGTGATCTTTGGAAACCGGTAATCAATGAATTGCAAGTGTTAGGTGAAGAACATTCTCAAGAGGATAAATCTTGGTTGTATGTCTTTGTCACTGGATTTCTTGGCGGACTATTAGCTTTGTTTACTCCGTGTGTATGGCCGATTATTCCTATGACGGTCAGCTTCTTCCTGAAGCGTAGTAAGGACAAGAAGAAAGGGATTCGGGATGCGTGGACTTATGGTGCTTCTATTGTTGTGATTTATGTAACACTGGGATTAGCAATTACTTTAATATTTGGTGCCAGTGCATTGAACGCTTTATCAACAAATGCCGTATTCAACATCCTTTTCTTCCTGATGTTGGTTGTTTTTGCAGCTTCTTTCTTTGGGGCATTTGAACTTACTTTACCTTCTAAATGGAGCAATGCAGTGGACAGCAAAGCGGAAGCGACGAGTGGCCTATTAAGTATTTTTTTGATGGCGTTTACGTTATCTCTGGTGTCTTTCTCTTGCACAGGGCCGATTATCGGCTTTCTGCTCGTACAGGTTTCTACGACAGGTAGCGTGATTGCTCCTGCTATCGGAATGTTAGGCTTTGCCATCGCTTTGGCTTTACCATTCACACTGTTTGCTCTTTTTCCTTCGTGGCTGAAATCAATGCCTAAGTCAGGAGGGTGGATGAATGTAATTAAAGTGACATTGGGCTTTCTGGAACTGGCTTTTGCTTTGAAATTTTTGTCGGTTGCGGACTTAGCCTATGGTTGGAGAATCTTGGATAGGGAAACCTTCCTTGCGTTATGGATTGTGATTTTCGGACTAATGGGGTTATATCTGTTGGAAAAGATCAAGTTTCCGCATGACGGTGATGAAAACAGGGTAGGCGTGGGGCGCTTCTTTCTTGCGCTTGTTTCTTTAGCATTTGCTGTATATATGATTCCCGGACTTTGGGGGGCACCTTTGAAAGCTGTCAGTGCATTTGCTCCTCCTGTGATGACACAGGACTTTAATTTATATTCGAATGAGGTCCACCCCAAATTCAAGGATTATGAAATAGGTATGGAGTATGCACGACAACAGGGAATGCCTGTGATGATTGATTTTACCGGATATGGTTGTGTGAATTGTCGTAAGATGGAGACGGCTGTATGGACAGATAGTAAAGTGGGTGGTATCATCAATGATGAGTATGTACTTATCTCTTTGTATGTGGATGATAAAACTCCATTGAATGAGCCTATAAATGTTGTGGAGAATGGAACGGAACGCACTTTACGAACAGTAGGCGATAAATGGAGCTATCTGCAACGTGTGAAATTCGGAGCTAATGCCCAGCCTTTCTATGTATTGCTGGATAATGATGGTAATCCGTTGAATAAGTCGTATGCATATAATGAAGATATTCCAAAATATATGGAGTTCCTGCAGGAAGGGCTGGAGCGATATGTGAAATGATGGATATTAGACATTCAGCTTGTATGTTTTGGCTTATAGCTAAAGTTTGGAATGAGAAAAAGAATAATTCTTTTTGGGCATTTTCATAGAAATACATAGAATAGTGTTATCTTTGTAAAGTGACATCGGGTTTAATAGAGCAAATTGTAATAATAATTTGTATATGACATATAAGCAGCATGAGGGCGAAAATTTCTGCTGTGATGCTCTGAATTACATGATCTGAAAATGTGAATGTTGCCTTTGTCAAGATGGGCAGATTAAGATAAAGATCCCTCGTGGATCGGCTGCCTGTGAAGGTCGCTCTATTGTTTGTTTTGTTTGTGTTTTGGTGCACCTTTTTTCTGATAAAGAATAAGGTGCACTCTTTTTATAATTATGTATATGTAATATTAAATATATTTTTGAAGAAAAAAGGAGATGGGTGAAAAAGCTTCAATGTGGAATCTTTGGCACGGCTGTCACAAATTGAGTGAGGGCTGCCGTCATTGCTATGTATATCGGACGGATGGTAAATATGGAAAAGACAGTTCGGTGGTGACAAAGACAGAAAAATTCGATTTACCCTTGCAGCGTAAAAAGAATGGTACGTATAAGATACCCTCGGGAAATCTGGTATATACCTGTTTTACCTCTGATTTTCTGATTGAAGATGCGGATGAATGGCGTGCCGAAGCATGGGAAATGATGCGGATACGGCAGGACCTTCATTTCCTCTTTATCACTAAGCGGATAGACCGGTTGCAACAGTGTCTGCCTCCCGATTGGGGAGATGGCTATGACAATGTGACCATCTGCTGCACGATGGAGAACCAAGATAGAGTGGATTATCGTTTACCTATTTATAAAGAAATCTCTATTAAACATAAAATCATTATCTGCGAGCCGCTTCTTAGTCGGATTGATTTCAGAGGTGAGCTGGGAGAGTGGGTGGAACAGGTAGTTGCAGGAGGAGAGTCAGGCAAAGAAGTCCGAGTATGTGACTACGAGTGGGTATTGGATATCCGGCAGCAATGTATAGATGCGAATGTCGGTTTTTGGTTTAAGCAGACAGGGAGTTATTTATTAAAAGACGGACATGAGTATAAGGTTGCACGACAATTTCAACATTCGCAGGCGAGAAAGGCGGAGTTGAATTATACACCTGATAAATAAGAAATAAAGATTAATACAGATCTTTTTTTACTGAAAGCGAGGGTTGCTTAGCAATCTTCGCTTTCGTTTTATTGAGTACAAAATACGGATAATCACGTCTTTTTATAAAGATATTGTGTAAATTTTAAATTATCCATATTAATGAAACAGATAAAACTGTTACTTCTTTTAGCTTCCGCCTCCGTTACGGGAGCACTTGCGCAAAGCAATGGATTGACGGATATGAGTCAGAGCCGTTTTGCGAAGATGGCGAATACCGGAATCAGTGCCGTACATTGGACAGATGGATTCTGGGGAGATCGCTTTCAGGTATTTAGCCGGACTTCCCTGCAAAGTATGTGGAACACTTGGAACACGCCGGAGATCTCTCATGGTTTCCGTAATTTTGAGATTGCTGCCGGTGTATGCAAGGGAGAACATTGGGGACCTCCGTTCCATGACGGAGATATGTATAAGTGGATGGAAGGAGTGGCTTCTGTCTATGCTGTCAATAAAGATCCGGAATTGGACAAGTTAATGGACAACTTTATTGCTTGTGTCGTAAAAGCCCAGCGTGCAGATGGTTATATACATACACCGGTTGTTATAGAAGAACTGAATAAAGGGATTGACTCTCATGCATTGGAGGATCAGCATAAACAAACGGTCATTGGAACGAAAGTAGGTGACGAGAATGAAAAAGGAGCTTTTGCCAATCGGCTGAACTTTGAGACATATAACTTGGGACACCTGATGATGGCGGGTATTGTGCATCGTCGTGCCACCGGAAAGACTACTCTTTTTGATGCTGCCGTAAAAGCAACGGATTTTCTTTGCCACTTTTACGAAACGGCTTCTGCCGAACTGGCTCGTAATGCCATTTGCCCTTCACACTATATGGGAGTGGTCGAGATGTATCGTGCTACAGGAAATCCCCGTTATCTAGAACTTTCAAAAAACCTGATTGACATTCGCGGTATGGTAGAAAACGGAACGGATGATAATCAGGATCGTATTCCTTTCCGCGACCAATATCGTGCAATGGGGCATGCCGTACGTGCAAATTATCTGTATGCAGGAGTAGCGGATGTATATGCCGAGACAGGCGAACAACAATTGATGAAAAATCTGACTAGTATCTGGAATGATATTGTCACCCGGAAGATGTACGTGACCGGAGCTTGCGGTGCTCTGTATGACGGCACCTCACCGGATGGAACGTGCTATGAACCGGATAGCATTCAGAAAGTGCATCAGAGCTACGGTCGTCCGTATCAGTTGCCGAATAGTACAGCGCACAATGAAACATGTGCCAATATCGGAAATATGCTTTTCAACTGGCGTATGCTGGAAGTGACAGGGGATGCGAAATATGCTGACCTTGTAGAGACTTGTCTTTATAATAGTGTATTGAGCGGTATCAGTCTGGACGGAAAGAAATATTTCTATACCAATCCGCTTCGTATCAGTGCCGATCTGCCTTATACGCTCCGTTGGCCGAAAGAACGGACGGAATATATCAGTTGTTTCTGTTGTCCGCCCAATACATTGCGTACACTTTGTCAGGCACAGAATTACGCCTACACATTGAGTCCGGAAGGCATTTACTGTAACTTGTATGGTGCAAATACGCTGACTACGACTTGGAAAGACAAAGGAGAGCTGGCATTAACACAAGAGACGGATTATCCCTGGGAAGGAAAGGTACGCGTAACGTTGGATAGAGTTCCTCGTAAGGCGGGTGCTTTCTCGCTCTTCTTGCGTATTCCTGAATGGTGCGAAAAGGCTACGCTCACGGTGAATGGACAGCCGCTGCAAACCAATGCAAAGGCAAATTCGTATGCGGAAGTAAATCGTACATGGAAGAAGGGGGATGTAGTGGAGCTGGTGATGGATATGCCTGTCCGTTTGCTCGAAGCCCATCCGTTAGCAGAGGAGATTCGTAATCAGGTGGTCGTGAAGCGCGGGCCGTTGGTTTACTGTCTGGAAAGTATGGATATTGCAAACGGGGAAAAGATTGATAACGTATTGATTCCCGCTGATATAAAACTAACTCCGAAGAAAATCACAATTGAAGGCAGTCCGATTGTTGCACTTGAAGGAATGGCACGTCTGGCATCTGCAACTTCGTGGGAAGGAGTGCTTTACCGGCCGGTTGTTCAGGCTGAAAAGACAGTAAATATCCGCTTGATTCCTTATTATGCCTGGGGAAACAGAGGAAAGGGAGAAATGACTGTATGGATGCCTCTTGCCAGATAGTCCGGATTGTTTAGTATACAGAAATGAAAAAAATCATGAAAAAGTTATTTGTAACGGCTATATGTATCTTGTGCAGCCACTGGCTATTGGCCGGTGAGATATGGATTTCTCCCAAGGGCAGTGACTTCAACGACGGAACTCGTCAATCTCCTAAAGCCACGCTGACTTCTGCCTTGCGACAAGCACGAGAATGGCGCAGGACAGAGGATAACCGTATCCAAGGTGGAATCACAATCTATATGGAAGGTGGAACGTATGCCTTCTATGAACCGGCTTTTATCCGTCCGGAAGATAGCGGAACCAAGGAATCGCCCACAGTCATTCGTTCGGTAGGCGATGAAAAGGTGATATTGAGTGGGGGAATCAGCATAAATGGCTGGAAGAAGCAAGGGAAAGTTTGGGTAGCAGATGTCCCGGCATTTAAAGGACGTCCATTGGATTTCCGCCAGTTGTGGGTGAATGGAAAAAAGGCAGTTCGTGCCCGTGATGTGGAAGATTTCGAAAAGATGAATCGCATTTGCAGTGTGGATGAGAAGAATGAAATTCTTTATGTACCTGCAGTTTCCATTCGCAGACTTATTGATAATAAAGGGAATTTGAAAGCTAAATATGCCGAGATGGTATTACACCAGATGTGGTGTGTTGCCAATCTTCGGATTCGTTCAGTTGAAGTGCAGGGAGATAGCGCGGCAATACGTTTTCATCAGCCGGAGAGTCGGATTCAGTTTGAGCATCCCTGGCCGCGTCCGATGGTGACGACGGACGGACATAATTCTGCTTTCTATCTGACAAATGCCCGCGAATTGCAGGATGTACCCGGAGAATGGTATCATGATATAGATGCCCGTAAAGTATATTATTATCCACGGGAAGGAGAGAAGATGCAGGAGGCGGAAGTGATCGTGCCTGCTGTTGAGACATTAGTACGGGTGGAAGGAACTTTGGATCGTCCTGTGTGTCATATTCGTTTCGAGAAAATTACTTTTTCCTATACTACGTGGATGCGTCCGTCAGAAAAAGGACATGTACCTCTTCAGGCAGGTATGTATCTGACAGATGGTTACCGGATTGATCCGAAAATGCAACGGAACTACTTGAATCATCCGTTGGATAACCAAGGATGGTTGGGACGTCCCGCAGCTGCTGTTCGTGTGGTTGCTGCAAGGCAGATTGATTCGAGCGTTGCCGGTTCGAGCATTTAGGCTCAACCGGATTGGATTATGAAGAAGCGGTGCAAGGCGGTGTTGTTCGTGGCTGTCTCTTCCGCGATATTGCCGGAAATGGTCTGTTAGTCGGCAGTTTTTCTCCGGCTGCCCATGAAACGCATTTGCCATACGACCCTGCTGACCGTCGGGAAGTATGCACACAGCAACATATCAATAATTGCTATTTCACGGAAATAGGCAATGAAGATTGGGGATGCCTTGCCATTGCTGCGGGATATGTAGGGGACGTCAATATCGAACATAATGAAATCAGTGAAGTGCCTTATAGTGGCATCAGCCTTGGTTGGGGATGGACGCAAACTGTGAATTGTATGCGTAATAACAGAGTACATGCCAATCTGATTCATCATTATGCGAAACACATGTATGATGTGGCAGGTATTTACACACTCGGTTCGCAGCCGAAAAGTTATGTAACGGAGAATTGCGTGCATAGTATTTATAAGCCGGGGTATGTACACGATCCTAATCACTGGTTCTATCTTTATACGGATGAAGGTTCTTCCTTTATTACTGTACGTGATAATTGGACAGAAGGAGAGAAGTATCTGCAAAATGCCAATGGTCCGGGAAATGTATGGGAAAACAATGGCCCGAAAGTGGATAGTGTTATTCGTGAACGTGCGGGACTGGAAGCAGGATATAAGGATTTACTAAATATTCAGTAGGTATTGACAAGTCATTTAACTGTAATACGTGATTCGTTCCACAGATATGGAACTAAAGGAAAACAATTGTAGAACTAAAGGGAAACAGATGTGGAACTAAACGTCAACCACTGTGGAACGAATTATTTCTTATGATTCAGTTTGTTAGTAATAGAAAGAAAAATGAAAAAGAAATATATGATATTGCTTAGTGCCTTGTCTTTGGCAAGCAGCACATTTGCCCAGACCTGGATATGGTATCCGGGAGACTACGAAATCTGGCTGGGAAATCAAATGAATAACCGTCGTACGGAACGAGGTGCATTTTTTCCTCCTTTTTGGAAAACGGACAGTCATTATGTTGTCGTAGAGTTCAGCAAGCAACTGAATCTTTCCGAACCGGAAGAAGTGTTTATTGCTGCCGAAGGAAAGTACAACGTCAAACTGGATGGAAAGCTCCAGTTCGGAATGCCTGAAACCTTGTTGCTTCCGGCCGGAAAACATAATCTGAACATTAAAGTCTGGAATCAGGCTACTCCTCCCACTATTTATGTGAAGGGAAAAACAGTGAATTCAGACTCTTCCTGGCGTGTGACTTATGAAGATAAAGAATGGATTGACGAGAGCGGAAAAGCTAGTGACACATCTGCCACTATCTATATGGATGCTGGATGCTGGAACTTTGACGGAGCTACCCAACGTCCTTCCCAATTCAGTCTGATGCATGAACCGCAGCAACCTGTTACGAAGTCAGAACAGTCTGAAGGAGGTATCCTTTATGATTTTGGAAAAGAAACATTCGGATTTATCACATTGAAGAATCTTTCCGGAAAAGGAAAAATAGAAATTTATTATGGTGAAAGCCCGGAAGAAGCAAAAGATAAAGCATATTGCGAAACATTAGACAAACTCTTGCTCGAACCGGGACAAGTGACCGACCTCGCCATCCGCAGCACTTCTCCTTTGAGTAATTCTGAAAACGAATATACATTGGAGAACAGTAAAGCCTTCCGCTATGTCTATGTAACTCACGAGCCGGGTGTACAGATTGGAGAAGTCTCCATGCAATATGAATATCTTCCTGAAGAATACCGTGGAAATTTTCGTTGCAATGATGAAGAACTGAATCGTATTTGGGAAGTTGGCGCATACACCATGCATCTCACTACCCGCGAATTCTTCATTGACGGTATCAAACGTGACCGTTGGGTATGGAGTGGCGATGCCATCCAAAGTTATTTGATGAATTATTATCTTTTCTTTGATAACGAATCCGTCAAACGTACAATCTGGTTACTTCGTGGCAAGGATCCTGTAACCAGCCACAGTAATACAATCATGGACTATACTTTCTACTGGTTCCTTAGCGTATATGACTATTATATGTATAGTGGCGACCGCCATTTTGTCAACCAACTGTATCCACGTATGCAAACAATGATGGATTACGTGTTGGGACGTACCAATAAGAATGGCATGGTAGAAGGTATGACCGGTGACTGGGTATTTGTGGACTGGGCAGACGGCTATCTGGATAAAAAAGGCGAACTCTCTTTTGAACAAATCTTATTTTGCAGAAGTCTGGAAACGATGGCTTTGTGTGCGGAATTGGTTGGAGATGCCAATGGCAAACAGAAATACGAGAAACTGGCTGCTGCTTTGAAAGCAAAGTTAGAACCTGCCTTCTGGAATAATCAGAAACAGGCATTTGTACATAACTGTGTCAACGGTCAGCAAAGTGATGCGGTCACCCGCTATGCGAATATGTTTTCTGTCTTCTTTCAATATTTGAATGAAGATAAGCAACAAGCCATTAAACAGTCTGTTCTGCTGAATGACAGTATTCTGAAAATAACAACTCCCTATATGCGTTTTTACGAACTGGAAGCACTTTGTGCTCTTGGCGAACAGGATGCTGTAATGAAAGAAATGAAAGCCTATTGGGGAGGAATGTTGAAGGAAGGAGCCACCTCCTTTTGGGAGAAATATAACCCGGAAGAAACCGGAACGCAACATCTTGCCATGTATGGCCGTCCTTATGGCAAGAGTCTGTGCCATGCCTGGGGAGCGAGTCCTATCTACCTGTTGGGCAAATATTATCTGGGAGTGAAACCTGTAAAAGAAGGATATAAAGAGTTTGCTATTGCTCCTGTGTTGGGAGGATTGAAATGGATGGAAGGCACTGTCCCCACTCCAAATGGCAATATCCATGTCTATATGAACAGCAAAACGATGAAAGTGAAAGCAACAGAAGGGAAAGGCTATCTAACCATCAAAAGCCGTCGTCCACCTAAAGCAAATATCGGAACACCAGAAAAAGTGTCGGTAGGAGTATGGCGGCTCTGGATCGATTCACCCGAAGAAAGAATTGTTACCTATCATTTATAATTCATTTGTTAATTAGTTAGTGGAGTAGTCCTTGATTAACGATCCTCTTTTATAGTGGAGATTGTTAATCAGGGACTTTTTTTATAGGAATATGCATTGCCTTTTCTAAATTTTACTACTTTTGTTTTGTGAAAGACACATAATTGTAATATGTCTTTTGTTCTTTTGGAAAAACGATTAAACAAAGTCCAAGGAATGTTAGATAAATCAGCTCAATACACTAATACGGATGACGAGAAGCTCTTTTCCTTCATAGAAAAAGGAGATAAAGGAGCTTTTACACAGGCTTATGACAGATATCATAAGCTGCTATATGTATTAGCTTACCGTTATTTAATGAATGCAGACATGGCAGAAGATGTAGTGCAACATGTCTTTGCCCGTTTATGGGAATTTAGGTCGGAACTACATGTAGGAATCAGCCTTAAAAACTATCTGTTCACTATGACGAAAAATCATGTCTTAAATCTGATTCGTAATGAGAATAGTGCAATCAGCAAGAACTATGAGATAGCCCAATCGACGCCTGTCTACGAAGATAATCTGATAGAAAATCTGGAGAAGAAAGAATTGATGGCCTCTTTTTTATAAAGCGGTAGATATGCTTCCGCCACAGAAACGCAGTATTTGTTTGATGAAAGTGAAAGAGGAACTAACGAATCAGGAAATAGCCGAACGGATGAATCTGTCTGTTAATACAGTCAAAACGCATTATACGGAAGCATTGAAAATGCTACGTATTCATTTAAGTAAAATGCTAATAATTGTTACTTTTGTCACACTAATGACATATTTAAGTGTCCACTATTTAAGATAAAAAGAGAATGAATCGACCCACTGATAAACTAATAGAAGAAGTGCTTGCCGGAGTTGCTACACCGGAGGATGCAAAATTTGTGGCGGAATGGTTTGCCACAGAAGAAGGGAACACTTACCTGGATGCTGTGATGACTCGGGAGGCAGAATATTTAAAAGCCGAAACGGCAGAAATATATGTGGACCATACTATACTTTCAGAAAAGATGTACCATCAGATTCAAAAGAACATATCACGCAAACAGATCAAACGTATCTGCTTCCGTGTGGCTGCAATCTTGATTCCCGTTATTTTCCTGATAGGTCTTTATTTACAGATCAATTCCCGAGTGGATTTATTCGGCACTACGGAGTATGAGGAAATTCGTGTTGCCAAAGGAGAGCGGATACAGATGATGTTTCAAGACGGGACACGAGTTTATATCAATTCAGATTCCTGGTTGAAGTATCCTAAAAAGTTCGGATTGAGTAAGCGGGAAATTTTCCTGGTGGGAGAAGCCTATTTCGTGGTAGCCAAGAATAAAAAACGTCCGTTTATTGTTAATCTGAACGGACCTTCCGTTCATGTACTGGGTACTTCTTTTGATGTACAAGCCTACCCGGAGAATAAAGACATTGTGATCTGTCTGGATGAAGGACATGTAAACCTGACTCTCTCCTCTGCAAAAGAATACCCGTTACTGCCGGGCGAGAAACTGATATATAATAAAGAAAGTGACCAGTGCCGGATAATCAAAAACGATCATTCAAAACAAGTCTCAATGTGGAAAGATAATGTGATTTCTTTTAAAGATACTCCGCTGACAGAAGTAGTCAAGGTTTTGAACCGCTGGTATAATGTAAACTTTAAGATAGAGGATGAGCAGGCATCGAAATATGTATATACGTTGACCTCGGATAATACGATACTGGAGAAAGTGCTTCAGGATTTGGAAAAGATTGCGCCGGTAAAATTTGAATATGATGAAGTCCGGAAAGAAGTGACAGTCCGAATGAAACAGGACGGAAAGAAGTAAAATATACTGGATAGGATAATAGAATGAGGACAGGCTGTGTATATACGCAGCCTTTACTGTTTTAGAATAAGAATGTTATGAAATAAATTAGGCTTATGCAAAAAAACTCTTTTTTCTCTCACCCGCTTTTTTGACTTGTGTGTCTACTAAGCATAAATGAGATTTTAAATCTAAGTTTAACTTTAATCAAAGCAAGTAGTATGAAACACAAAGTTCTGCTCGTATTGTTGCTGGGAATAATCATAAGCGTTTCCGCTTCTGCCCAAAAGGTGACAATGAATCTTAAACAAGTAAAGCTGGAGAAAGTATTCTCTGCTATTACACAGCAAACTGGTCTTACGGTGGCTTATAGCCGTACGATCGTCAATCCGGATCGAATAGTGACGGTAGAAGCAAAAGAATCAGGAACTATCTAAAGTTCTGAATGATTTGTTTCTCGGTACTAACGTAAACTATGAGATCGGAAAAACAAAAATTTATTTGAAGGAGAAAGTTACGGATTCTGAACAACAAACCAGTAATGCGAACAAAAGAAATATATCCGGTCGGGTAGTCGATGAAAAAAGGAGAGCCGATTATTGGCGCCAGTGTGATGGTACAAGGCAGCTCTTTGGGTACAATAACGAATGTAGACGGACGTTATACTTTGGCTAATGTTCCCGAAAACAGTACGATTACAGTATCATACATCGGATATATTACGGTTAATTACGCTGCTACCAGCAGAAATCTGTCCCAAGTAGTTCTCCGCGAAGATAGTAAGACACTGGAAGAAGTGGTAGTGGTGGGATATGGTACGCAAAAGAAAGTAAACCTGACTGGTGCCGTTGCTATCGTTTCGGGTGATGAACTGACGACCCGTTCTGCTGCTAACTTATCACAGCTTCTGCAAGGTTCTGTACCGAATATGAACGTAAACTTTAGTTCGGGACGTCCCGGACAAGGGGGAAGCTTCAATATCCGTGGAGTCAACTCCATTAGTGCGGATGCAGCACCTCTGACTATTATTGATGGAATCGAGGGAGATATAAATAAGGTAAACCCCAATGACGTAGAATCCATCAGTGTTTTAAAGGATGCTTCGGCTGCTGCCGTATATGGTGCCCGTGCTGCTTATGGAGTTATTTTGGTTACAACCAAGAATGGAAAGATAGGAAAGACCAATGTCAGCTATAACGGTCGTTTCAGTTTTGGTGATACAACAACTTCTACGGACTTTGAGACACGTGGTTATTATTCGGCCGGTATTAATGATATGTTCTACAAAACATACCAGGGCGTCCCTTATACACATTATACCCAAGAAGATTACCATGAATTATGGATTCGCCGTAATGATAAAGTGGAAGATCCTTCCCGTCCATGGGTGGTAGAAAAAAATGGAGAATATAAATATTACGGCAACTTTGACTGGTATAATTGTTTGTTTGATAATACCCGCCCCACTTGGGAACATAACTTGACGGTTTCGGGAGGAACCGAAAAAGTAAAGTACATGCTATCAGGTAACTACTACAATCAGAAAGGAATTATCAGAATAGATTCAGACCGCTTTAAGAAATATACTTTTCGTTCAAAAATCATCGCTAATATCACTTCCTGGTTTGAATTAAGTAACAATACCTCTTATTATCATTCTGAATATACTTATCCGGGGCTATCGGGAGTAAATGATGTTTTCAGCAGAGCCGGGCGGCATGCTTTGGCAAGTATTGTGCCGATGCATCCGGATGGAACCCTGGTTTACAGAACAGGTCTGACAGACACAGGAGAAGTGGCAGATGGTGTTAGTGCCGTATTATTGAATGGCGGCCACCATAACCGGGATCGTGAATATGAGTTTGTAACTACGTTCGAGGCCGTATTGAAACCCATCAAACATTTTGAGGTTCGTGCAAATTACAGCTGGGCGCATTACAACCAGCAGAATTTGAATCGTTCCGTAGATGTGTTATACTCCAGAAATCCGGGAGAAACAATCACAATGGATAACGGACGTACCAGAGGAAATTATTTATCGGAAATACAAAACAACCAGATACGCCAGACTTTCAACTTATACGGGACGTATGACAATACCTTCGCAAATGCACATTCTGTAAAGGTCATTGTGGGAGGTAACTATGATTATAAGTATTTCAAGAAACTGGGAATGAAACGTAACGGGTTACTCTCTGAATCTCTCGATGATTTTAACCTGGCAAAAGGTGATGATATATCCATAACCGGAGGACAAGAGGAATATGCTATTCTTGGTTTTTTCTATCGTTTGAATTACGGATATAAAGACCGCTATCTATTTGAAGCCAGCGGACGTTATGACGGTAGTTCCCGTTTCCGTCGAGGACATCGTTTCGGTTTCTTCCCGTCATTCTCTGCCGGATGGCGTGTCAGTGAAGAAGCCTTCTTTACACAAGCCAAAAACTATGTAAGCAATCTAAAACTAAGACTGTCTTACGGATCATTGGGAAATCAGAAAACAGTAGGTTATTATGACTATCTGCAACTGATTAATACCGGAGCGGTAATGAACTATGCTTTCGGAGATACTACGAAAGGCGATTATGCCTATGAGTCAGCTCCGAACTCTACCGATTTGACCTGGGAAACTGTAATCACAAAAAATATAGGTTTGGACTTGGGTTTTCTTAATAACCGTTTGAATGTATCTTTTGATGCATATATTCGTGATACCAAAGATATGTTGATGGCAGGAAAGACTTTGCCTGGCGTATATGGTGCCTCTTCTCCCAGAATGAATGTGGCAGACTTGCGTACGAAAGGGTGGGAAGCATCTATTACTTGGGGAGATAGTTTTACTTTGGCAAGCAAGCCTTTCAACTACCGGATAATGGCTGGTATCGGAGATAACACCTCCAAAGTGACAAAATATGATAATCCCAACCGGACGCTGACTGATCCTTACGAAGGACAGCAGTTGGGCGAAATATGGGGATACGTAGTAGACGGTTATTTTAAAACGGATGAAGAAGCAAGGAATTATAAAGTGGACCAATCGTTCGTTAACCAAATGATTAATGCAAGCGCTTTGGATAATGGACTTCATGCCGGTGACCTCAAATTTGTCGATTTGGATGGTAACAACAAGATTGAGCAGACAACATCGGCTAATGACCGAAAAGACATGAAAGTGATCGGTAACTCATTGCCGCGCTATAATTATAATTTCGGAATCTCCGCAGACTGGTATGGGATTGATTTTTCAGTTCTTTTTCAAGGCATTGGCAAACAAAACTGGTATCCTGGTGCTGAAACGTCCATGTTTTGGGGACCTTATTCCCGACCATACGCTAGTTTTATTCCTTCCGACTTTATGAGTCAGGTATGGAGTGAAGAAAATACAGATGCTTATTTCCCACGTCCCAGAGGATATGTGGCTCTCGGTAGTAATCGTGAATTAGCAGTGGTTAATACTAAATATTTGCAGAACTTGGCTTATTGCCGATTGAAGAATCTTTCTATTGGCTACACATTGCCGGATAAATGGCTTTCTAAAATAGGTTTCGAGAAAATACGTGTTTACTTTAGTGGTGAGAACTTGCTGACATTCACTAAGCTACATTCCGATTATATTGATCCGGAACAAGCATCGGCAAGTAACAGCTGGAAAACAAGTAAAAGTGACGCGAATATTTATCCCTGGGCAAAGACATACTCTTTTGGTGTAGATATAACATTCTGATAATAACGAATATAAAGGAATATAGTATGAAAATAATGAAATATACATTGTGGGCGACTGTTGGTCTGTCGTTGTTATTTGCTTCTTGTGAAAGCATATTGGATATAAATCCGAAAGATCGCTTGACGACTAAGGATTATTTTACGAATGAAGAGCAATTACAATTATACAGTAATCAATTCTATTCGAATAACTTCCCGGGTGATGGCGATATTTACAAGGATAATGCTGATGTGTTGATCGTATCACCTTTGGACGATGAAGTGAGTGGACAACGTGTCATTCCGGAAACGGTGGAGGATGGAGTTGGAGTGCACTGCGATCAATTAATTTTTTATTGGATAATCTGGGAAACTGTAAAGACCAGAAAGTGCGCGACAAATATGAAGCCCTGGCACGCTTCTTCCGCGCTTATTTCTATTTTGAAAAGGTGAAACGTTTTGGAGATGTACCTTGGTACGATAAAGTACTCGGCTCGGATGATGCCGATTTATACAAAGCCAGGGATTCACGCGAATTTGTGATGGGAAAGATAATGGAAGATCTTAATTTTGCCATAGAGGTTTTTAAAGAAACCAACCGGACAAAAGAACTTTATCGTGTAACCTGGTGGACTGCCCAGGCATTGAAGTCACGTGTAGGATTATTTGAAGGTACTTATCGTAAATATCATGGATTGGGTGATTATGAGAAATACTTGAATGACTGTGTAAGTGCCTCTAATGAAATTATGACTGCTTCCGGAGGATATTCATTGTATCAATCCGGCTCACAGTCCTATCGTAATCTCTTTAAATCAGAGAATGCGATTGATGCGGAAATCATATTGGCAAGGGATTATAATAATGATTTGAGTCTGGTTCATAAAGTACAGGCATTTGAGAATTCTCCGACATTAGGCCGTCCCGGACTTTCGAAAAAACTGGTCAATTATTATTTAATGAAGAATGGCAACCGTTTCACCGACCAACCCAATTATGCAACAATGGAGTTCAAGGATGAAATAGTCAATCGTGATCCGCGTTTAGCGCAAACAATCCGTACTTCAAATATAAATATGAATGTCACGATGACCGGATACCACTTGCTGAAATATGCAAATGATAATATGAGCTATACAGGTGATTCAAGCAATGACCTTCCTCTGTTCAGATTGGCAGAAGTTTATTTGAACTATGCCGAAGCAAAGGCAGAATTAGGCACACTGACGCAAACTGATATCGACAATACGGTAAACAAATTGCGGACACGTGCAGGAGTTACGGGAAAACTGAATATGAACGCAGCAAACCTTTCTCCGGACCCTTATATGTGTGCTCCGGAAACCGGTTATGTGAATATCACAGGAGATAATAAAGGGGTGATTCTGGAAATCCGCCGGGAACGTGCGATAGAGTTGGTCATGGAAGGCTTCCGTTATTATGATTTGATGCGCTGGAAAGAGGGGCAATGTATGGCCCAATCCTTTAAAGGATTTTATCTTCCTGCTACAGCTATCAATAAAGCGTATGATATCGATGGAGACGGAACAAATGATGTCTGTTTCTACACCACATCTTCGCAACCCAATGTTGGAAGTGTGACGTATGTAAAATTGGCTTCCGATGGAAGCGGCACCTCATTGACAGAAGGTAATTATGGCAATTTATTGTGTTACAGTTGGATCGACCGTACCTGGAATGAGAACCGTGATTATCTATATCCGATACCAAGACAGGAAATAACCTTATCTAATGGTGTCGTAACCCAGAATCCGGGATGGAATGAATAACAAGTATAAAAGATATAAATAATAGATTTATGAAAAAAATAGTAATATACACATTGATTACCTTCATATTCTCTGTTTTCGCCAGCAGTTGTGAAGATAATAAAGACAATTCATTGTACTATCCTGATTTCACGTGGGATACAGGAGATGGCGAGGAAGACGAAGACCCCGTGACTGAAACGTCCATGCGTGTAGCAACTTATAACTTACAGGTGGAGACTGGTACAGGATGGACTAACCGACGGGAACGTGTGGCACAATTAATCAGAGACTACGATTTTGAGATTTGTGGATTCGAAGAAGCCAGTTGGGAACAACGTTCCTACTTAGGAACTCAACTTGCGAGTGATTATCAGATTCTCGCTTATGGTCGTGACACTGGAAATGACGATAATAAGGCAGGAGAGATGAGTGGCATTTTATATAAGAAGAGCCGCTACACATTACTGGATGCCGGACGTTTCTGGTTTTCCGAAACTCCGGAAATTCCTTCCAACGGATGGGATGAAACAAATTTCAAACGTTTCTGTGTATGGGGAAAATTCAAGGATAGCAAGACTCAAAAAGAATTTTATCTTTTTGAAACTCACATGCCTTTGGCTGATAATGCCAGAAAACATGCATGTCAAATGCTGGTGGATGCAGTTTCCGATAAAGCAAAAGACAATACTCCCGCATTTTGTACCGGCGACTTTAATGCGACTCCTGATGCTCCCGAAATAGCCACTACGATTTGCCAAAGTGGTATATTGAAAGATGCGTATCGGGAAGCAACCATTCAGCATGGTGCTCTTTTTACATTTCCTTCTAAAAAGACCAGAATTGATTTTATTTTTGTGAAACATGCTACGGTGCTTTCTACCCGCACTATTGTCAGTTCTTTATCCGATCATTATCCTATGGTGATTGTAGTAGAAATCTAAAATAAAAATGAAGATTATGAAAAACAAATTTTATCATATAAGTACATATTCGGTAATGAGATATTGGACCATTTTATGGATGGCTGTTTTATCTTTCTCATGCTCTGATTTTAATCCGATGGATTCCTATAGCCGTATTCCGCCGGATAGAAACACAGACATAGATGACGGAGATGAGGGTGACGGAGCAGGCGGGCTTTTTGAAAAAGGTTATGGAACAATGAACAAACCCTACCTCGTTATGGATGTGATACAGATTCAGAATATGAGTGAAGCCTTGGTGAAAGGAAAGATGATTTACTTTCAGTTGGGGGCTGATATTGATATGAAGTCTGTATCTAATTGGGAACCATTGAACTCAAACGGTGACTATTATATCTATTTTGATGGAAATAACCATATTATAAAGAATTTCACCTGTACAGACAAAGCGTATGCTAGTTTTTTTGGTATTTTGGCCGGGACTTGTAAAAATGTCGGTTTCTATAATGCCCATGTAGAAGCAGCTACTAATAGTGGGGCAGGGGTTATCGGCGGTTATATCGGAGTGAAAGCTCCGAACGCTGTAGAGAAGACAGGGCAGGTGGAAAACTGTTACGTCTCCGGAAAAGTGAAAGGAAAGTATGCTGGTGGAATAGCTTCCCGTATGGGTAGACCGTATGGAGGACAGATTTGTTATATCAAAAACTGTTATTCTACAGCAGAGGTTATATCTACAGGAGATGAATGTGGAGGTATTGTAGGTTCTATGTATGAAAACAGCGAAGTGTCGTATTGCTACTCTACAGGTGTATTAATTGGTGCCAATTCAGTGGGTGGTATTGCTGCCCTTCCTTCCGAAGGAGCAAAAATAACTGCCTGTGTTGCCTGGAACTGGAAAATAACGGGACCCGCTGCCAAATCAGGACGTATTAGTGGAGTTTTGTCTCAAGGTGAAAGTGGGCATCAGGCGGATCCTGTCGCATCTGAATGTTATGCATGGGAGGATATGATTTGTACAGGATTTGCTCCGGAGGATAATGCAGGTTCCGTTTCGGCAGGAAAATATGATGGAGTAGGCGAAAGTGTCCTGACTTTGCAGAATAGAATTGCCAATTGGGGGACTCCATGGCATAATGTTGGGAATATAGATATGGGATTCCCTATTTTGGAGTGGCAACTGGATAGAGGAGATTATGCTAGTTATGGAGGACATGACAATGAACCAGAAGGTGATTTTGCTAGTGGAGACGGGACTCAAAATAATCCTTATGTGATTGCTAATACCACCCATATTCAGAACATGAGCAAAGTCCTTATTGGAAAACAAACGACCTACTTTGTTTTGAGTGCGGATATTGATATGCAGGGGATCAAGTGGACGCCTTTAAATGGAGATGGTCCGTACGAGAAATGGATAATTTTTGATGGACGCAATCATGTAATTAGAAATCTGACTTGTGACTCCGGTTCTTATCCCAGTTTCTTTGGCGTATTGTGTGGAGAATGTAAGAATGTAGGATTTGTCGATGCAAATATCTCATCTACTAACCAAGGTATCGGTATTATAGCCGGTTATGTAGGATTAAATAGCGGTGCGGTAGGATTCACAGGTAAAATCATTAACTGTTATACTACCGGAATACTGAAAGGGTCGGGAGCAGCAGGCGGAATTGGTGGTATCTTCGGCGGTAATGGACGTATTGAGAACTGCTATACCACTGCTACTATTATTGATCAGATAAATGCTGATAACGGCAAAGCAGGTGGAATTATCGGAAGGTTCCATGCTGGCAACACGACTTCATATATTGAAAATTGTTATGTAAGTGGTGACATCAGTGCTACTAAAGGCGGCTGGGTTGGAGGTATAGTCGGTAATATGGATAGCGGAACACTAAATATCAAGAATTGTGTGGCATGGAGTAATACCTTGTTAAACAATTCAAACCAGGCAAAAATAGGACGTATAGTGGGAGGACATAACAATAATGTTACTGCTGAAAACTGCTATGCTTATGACGGTATGATTCTGAAAGCAGGAGAAACTATATTTACCGTATCAGATGAGACATCACCGTCCGGTAGTAGTTTTCAGGGAGTAGCTAAATCTGCTAACGAGCTGAAAAACACTGTCACAAACTGGGATTCTTCTCTTTGGAAAGAAGGAGGCAACGGCTATCCGGTATTTAAATGGAGTAAATAAATTGATATTTAATGATTTGTAATATGAAGTGTTCTATAAATAAGAAATATTATTTTCTACTTTTGATTTTATTTTTTGCCGGAGGTCTTCCGGCAAAATCTTTCAACTTAGACAAAACGAAACCAGAAGATATTATTCGCCTTGCATCTTATAACATCCGTACCAAAGGAGACAAGGGGGATAAGGCTTGGGAAGTCCGTCTGAACGCATTGGTAGATGTTGTGCGACGGAATAAATTCGATATGTTTGCCATACAGGAAGGGCGTACCTCTCAATTAAAGGATATGATGATTCTGAACGAATATTCTTATATCGGTCGTGACCGTGACGGGGATAATAAAGGAGAACATTGTGCCATTTACTATAAAAGATCGCTTTAAGGTGTTGAAACATGGTGATTTCTGGTATTCGGAAACTTCCGGATATACCTTCTTATGGTTGGGGAGCACGCTGTCGTCGGATTTGCACTTGGGGATATTTTAAAGACCTCCGGACTGGGAAGAAATTCTATGTGTTTAATTCGCATACGGATCATGAAGCAACAGAAGCAAGACGACAATCTTCGTTCATGTTGTTGGAACAGGTAAGGAAAATCGCAAAAGGTAGACCAACCTTTTGCACCGGTGATTTTAATGCCACTCCGGACGAAGAACCGATACAACTTCTCCTGAAAGATAGTTTATTACAGGATTCGTATGAATGTACTCTGACGCCTCCTAAAGGACCGTCCGGTAGTTTTTATGCCTATGACAAAACTGGAAAAACAGCTAAGCGCATAGATTTTATTTTTGTGACTCCAAAAATAAAAATACTTTCTTATCACACCATTGATGATGATATAAAGTATAATAAGTACTCTTCAGATCATTTTCCTGTAATGGTGGAAGGACTATTGAAATAAGAGAAAGATAATACACCCAATAAAATTTGTCGTCTTTTTCTGATAATTAAAAAAGAATTTACAACAACGAATAAATGGAAAAATATTTATTAAGTATTATGAAAAATAAGTTTCTGAATGTGGCTTTATTTCTGCTTTTGATGATACCTTGTTGTATCTATGCACAAGATAATCTTTCTGCATTGATTCCGATGCCCAATAAGGTCACATCAGATTCAGACATGGTGTTGGTGTTAGAGAATCAAGTCAATTGTTATATTGAGACTGATAGTTTGGAGTTTGAGTTGAATACGCTTTCTTCTATTTTTAATAAGAGATTCGGAATCAATGTGAAACGTTCTACAGAGAGCTCAAAATCAGTAGTACAGCTATTGATTGATAAATCTTTAAAAACAAAAGAGCATTATCAATTGAGTGTAAATGAAAAGAGATTGGTAATTAAAGGAGCTACTTCTGCTGCTGTATTTTATGGATTGATGACTTTGGATCAGATTTTGGCGGGTGATATTTGTGCTACAAAACAAAAAACAATAGCATCTGTTGAAATTGATGATTGTCCGAGGTTTGATTATCGTGCATTGATGCTTGACCCGGCACGTAACTTTTTACCTATTGATGATATTAAATTCTATATTGACCAAATGGTTAAATACAAATTTAATGTATTACAACTTCATCTGACAGATGATCACGGTTGGAGTATTTGGATTGAAAGTCATCCTAGTCTGGCAGGTGCAAGATTCTATACCAAAAAGGATATTCAGGAATTGGTAGATTATGCAGCTATGCGTCATGTACAAGTGATTCCAGAAGTAGATATGCCGGGACATACGGTTTTTTTATTGTCAAAATATCCAAATTTGGCTTGTATTCATCAGCGTCAAACTGAAAAAATTATAGGTAAGACAGGTCACATGATGCTTTGTGCCGGTAACGAGGAGGTTTATGCTGTGATGGATGATATAATTGGAGAAGTTGCTAAGATGTTTAAATCTCCGTTAATTCATTTAGGAGGTGATGAGGCTGATATACCTAAGAATTGGGCACAGTGTGATTTGTGTCGTACTTTGATGGAAAAGAGAAAATATACCAAGCCTTCTCAGTTGATGATTCCTTTTTTTGAAAATATTTTAGGATCTGTTCGCAAATATGGAAAGAAACCAATATTGTGGCTTGAATTGAACAATGTGTATCCGCCTGCTGACGATTATCTATTCCCATATCCTCAAGATGTAACGTTAGTCAATTGGCGTGAAGGTATGACTCCAACAGGGCTGGATTTTTCTGCCAAGAAAGGACACAATGTAATTATGGCCCCTAGCGAATATACATATTTTGATTATCCACAATATAAGGGAGAATTACCGGAATATAATAATTGGGGGATGCCTATTACCACATTAGAACGTGCATATAAATTAGATCCTGGATATGGTCGTCCTTTGGAGGCACAGAAGCATATTTGGGGAGTAATGGGACCATTATGGGGGGAAGCCATTATCGATATAAATCGTGCTACATACATGACATATCCACGTGCTTTTGCACTGGCAGAAGCAGGTTGGACACAAATGGACAATCGTGGTTGGGAATCCTTTAAGAAACGCGTTCTTCCTAATATCACTGAACTAATGAAAACGGGTGTTTCAGTTCGGGTACCTTTTGAGATTACAAGATAACCTTGTCAAAGGTGCGTTGCTATTTTCAAAATATCGTGCAAATGAAAAAGCCGGTGAAGTGATATGATTGACTCCTTGTAATTGTATTGGAGAAAATAAAAAAGATTTTTAATTTGATAAAGTAAAACGATTATATGAAAAAGATATTACTCTCATTTTTTATTGGTATTATGTTGATTGCCTGTAGTCAGAAAACTGTTTCTGTTCGTGAAGTTTGGACAAAAGAGCAGGCTAATGAGTGGTATAAGCAATGGGGATGGCTTCGTGGGTGTGATTTTATTCCGAGCACGGCAATCAACCAAATGGAGATGTAGCAGGCAGATACTTTTGATCCGGTTACTATTGATCGTGAACTGGGTTGGGCGGAAGAAATAGGTATGAACTGTATGCGCGTATATTTGCATCACCTGATTTGGGAAACAGATAAAGAAGGATTTCGTCACAACCTCTGTCGGCCGGAGTTTGGGATATGAGCCTGACTAATCTGAATAAATTCCAATTGGAAAATTCGGATGTGATAACATATCACACGTATGAAGGTTTGGATTCGCATCAGTAACTCATTGATACATTGAAGCAATACGGTCGTCCGATGATTTGTACGGAATATATGGCGCGTACCCAAAATAGCACTTTCCAAGATATTATGCCAATGCTGAAGAAAGAGAATATCGGTGCAATAAACTGGGGACTTGTAGCCGGAAAAACAAATACGATCTATGCATGGGACACTCCATTACTTGATGTTTCTGAACCTCTATTGTGGTTCCACGATATATTCCGTAGTGATGGGACCCCTTATTCGGCAGAAGAAGTGGAATGTATTCGTTCATTAACTAAATAATTCCCATTAAGATCGGTTCTTTTACGCTCGATATCCAAAGGAATAAACTATAAAAAGGATCAAATTGTAAAGGTCGTTCATTACTATAAATGTGTAGATATATTTGTGTTTGTCTCGTTGATACCATTACTACCTTTACGTTATTTTCTTTTTCTTATACAAGACATTAATAAACTCATGAGACGTTTATAATAAAATGGGGAACAGTTTATTATAAACGGGTCTTACATTTATAATAAACGATATTTTGGGTAATTCACTAATAAAACGCGAATATATTAAACAAAACGGGGTGAAATCTATGCAGATTTCACCCCGTTTCTATTCTTTCAGAAACATATTTATGTTTCTGAAAAATCTCTTTATGTCTTTATTTTTTGTATATATCATATCTGTTGTCAGCTAATTGGTATATTGCAAATATACGAAATTAAAAGAGGAAAGTCAATAGCTTTTTAAAATTTGATGTGATACAATACATGTCTGCACAACGGATGTTCACCAGGGACAAGCGGATGATCGAATTCCCTCATTCGTTCCATTCCTATTTTCTGCATTACACGTTCTGACCGTTGGTTGAGAAGGGAAGTAAAAAGAAAAGAGTTCTTTTATATCTGTTTTATTGCGCGTATACTCCAAACATGCATTTGCAGCTTCAGGAGCATAACCCTGTCCCCAATATTCGTATGCTAACCGCCAGCCTATTTCTATGCCTGGAGCAAAGTCTACATCAAATGTAATCTGATGTAGTCCGGTATAGCCCATATAAGTATGATCTTCTTTTCGTTCTACGGCATACAAACCAAAGCCACAAGTTTGGAATTCATTTTGAATACGCTGATAAAAGGCAAATGATTCTTCCGATGACAATGAATTAAGAAAAAACTCCATCACATTCGGATCGGCATTCATACGGGCAAAAAACGGATGTCTTCTTCTCTCCAGTCTCGGAGAATCAGACGGGGTGTTTCTATATACTTTTGCATAACTATGATAATAATAGAATGCAAAGGTACAATTCTTTTTTCCTTATTGGAAGTTATTCGTTATTATAAGTATTAACCATCATTCATCGAATATCCCCTTCCACATATAATCAGTCTAGTCAGCAGCGTGGTACGGATGTGTAAACCAGAAGCAGGAACCTACTCCTTCGGTCGAATCCACGCCTATTTCTCCTCCCATTTGGGAAACAATGCTCTTGCAGATAGAAAGTCCGAGTCCTGTACCCTGAACAAAAGTATTCAGCTTCACAAAACGTTCAAATACGCTCTTTTGCTTTTCTTCCGGTATTCCCATTCCGGTGTCGCGCACATAGAATTTTATTTTCTGATGGGATACTTGTTCATATCCCAGGGTGATACTGCCTTGTTGGGTGAACTTTAACGCGTTATTTATAAAGTTACTGATTACTTGGGTGAATCTGTTTTTATCCATGTAGATATAACATTCCGGGAATAATTCCCCAAAAATCAGTTCAACACCTTTACTCACTTTCATACCCATTGATTTGATAATTTCAGAACAAGTCTCATTAACATCTACATTGGTATATACAAAATTGAATGTTCCCGCTTCAATTTTCGAAAGATCGAGAATGTCCGAGATCAGTTGCAAAAGAAGTTCATTATTCTCTTGCACAATCTTAATGTATTCCTGCCGTTCGCTTCTGCTGTCCGTTTCTGCCAGAAGACTGGAGAAACCGACAATAGCATTAAGAGGAGTACGAATTTCATGACTCATATTGGCTAAGAAAGCCGACTTCAGACGGTCCAGTTCTTCTGCTTTATCGCGGGCTATAATCAATTTCTGTTCAGTTTCTTTTAAAGGCGTGATGTCATAATTGATACACAGCATGTCAATAATGCCATCTTGCGGACGATAATCTCTGACCATTACGTTAATACTGGTCCATGTATATTTACCATTCTCCCTACAGACGCGAACTTCTTTACGTAAACTGCTCGCTTTTCCTTCTTTCACTTCGCGCACAAAATTTTTCAGGACAGCTTGATCTTCAGGGACCACATGAGCGTATACCCCAATAACCTGTGGCATGGGAATCCCTTCTTTTTCTCCCAAATTCCGATACCATGTATCTTGGGCATAGCCATCCCTGGTCAGTACATTGAAGTGTGCAAACCCCACATTGGCATAATCGCCGATCAGGAGAAACAGATTCTCAAATTCTTGTATCTTGGTGTATGCATTGGTCGTTTCCGTCGTATCTATATTGATAAACAGATAGTTGATAAATCGATTTTGAGAATCATAGAGAGCAGTAACTTTAGTGGTAAGATTAATAATCCCATTTCTCCGACTATCTACATATTGATTTATTTTTGAGAAATCATAATTGATGGAGAAGTTTACATCTTCTTTCGCTCTCAATCTCTCTTTAACCTCTAAAGGAATATTGGGATTGTCGAACAGATTAACTCCCAATGCCTCATGCTTGTCAGACAAGCCGAATATTTCAAGCTCTTTATCATTAATGTCTACCAAATAACCGTCTTTGTCGTAAAGTTCGACGCCTGCCGGAAGATTCTTATAGATGTTTCTCAATATCTTCTCGCTGTTGTCCAAAGCAAGACGATCTTCTTTGGCTTGTAACTCCGACTTTCGCAATTCGATGCAAATACTGATAATATTAGCAAGAGAGGAAAAGCATTGATAATCCACATTGCTCCAGCTACGCTGCGTTCTTACCATATCAATTCCCATATAGCCCCATACCTCTTCTTTAGAGATTAGCGGAACTACCATCAGCGACTTGATATCCTGCATCTCCAACGTCTGACGATATTCCGCAGCTTCTTCGGGCATGTCGTCCAGCGTGTTCAGTATGATAGCCCTTCTTTCGGCTATCTGATGGTTCCACCAGGTAGAAGGGTCCCAGGGAATATTACTCAAGAACTCCTGTTCCTTGGATATTCCTTCGGCGGTAACCTCATAAGTGCAATCCTGGCGTTGTTCTTTTCTGTTTATTTCGAATATATAGATACGATCACCCAAAAATTGGTGAAGGAGATCTCCTAACGTCTTGTTAACCACTTGAGTAACATCATCACATTGCAGAAAAGCAAGCAATGAATATGAAATATTAGTTTGTTGATAAAGCAAATTGCTCACTTGAAAGAAATCAATGTTTCCATTCGTAGTATCGATCGGTCTGTCAATATATTGCAGAAGGCCCGTCATGTTCCTATATCCCTCTTCATCGGGCTTTTGGAAATTAATCTTGGAGTACACCCATATTTCCCCCGTCTTTTGCCCGGATTGGGAACATTTGTTCGTATGTCTCCAGATAAGAAAGAGACATATATTCATTTTTAAGACGCAGTCGGTGGTCTTCACGTATTCTTTGGTGGAATTCGGTGAAACTGATGCGGTTACTTTCAAGGCCGAGTAAGTCAACAATAAAGTCAGAGCAGATATATTCTTTATTCTTCAAATCTGACTCCCACCATCCCATTTTGGCCATCTGTGCTATCTGAACGTATTTTTCATAGTCATAATTTGTTTGTTCTTTCATATTGTTTGCTCTTGTTTTCTGTTTTTATATTATAAGACACTAGCCTACAAAGATAAGCATAACTTTTAAATAATGAGGCATTTGCATATCACAGCAGGATGAAAGTGGAAATTTGGTGCTGAAAAGTGGAAAAAGAGATGAATGAGTACAAACAGGGGATTATTTCGTCTTTCTCTTAGTGAAGAAATGAATTATATAATCTATAATATATATCAGAAGAATGAAAAATACCAAATTGTTCATGTTTGCGGCATGCACCCTTTTTTAGCAGCGTGTGGTAAGCAAACCGTGAAAATAATGACTCCGCCGGATGCGTCAAATCGTATTCTGTTCAGTGCGGAGCAGTTACAGTCTACCCTGAATAAAGCCGGTTATCAGGTAATGATGCAACAGGGAGACACGACATTCTCCGATCCCGAAATCAAAACGATTCTCTTGACGGAAGTAAATGACACGACGCTCAAGAAAGAAGGCTTTCATATTTCGACGACGGGCAATCTGACCAGAGTGTCCGGCAGGGATGGGAGTGGTGTCATTTACGGATGCCGTGAACTGATTGACCGTGTGAATGATTCGGATGGTAAGTTGAACTTCCCGGAGGAACTGAAAGACGGTCCTGAAATGGTATTACGCGGTGCATGTGTAGGGTTACAGAAGATGACCTACCTGCCAGGACATGGCGTATACGAATATCCATATACTCCGGAAAGTTTCCCCTGGTTTTATGATAAAGAACAATGGATTAAATACTTGGATATGCTGGTTGCCAACCGCATGAATTCACTGTACCTTTGGAATGGACATCCGTTTGCCTCATTGGTGAAACTGGAAGATTATCCGTTTGCACTGGAAGTAGACGAAGAGACGTTCAAAATGAACGAAGAAATGTTCTCTTTCCTCACGGAAGAAGCAGACAAGCGCGGTATCTTTGTGATCCAGATGTTTTATAATATATTCTTATCCAAACCCTTTGCTGAACATTACGGATTGAAAACACAGGATCGTAACCGTCCCATTACTCCGCTGATTGCCGATTATACACGCAAGAGTATTGCCGCTTTCATTGAAAAATATCCCAATGTAGGATTACTGGTTTGTCTGGGTGAAGCGATGTGTACAGTGGAGGATGATGTGGAATGGTTCACCAAAACCATTATTCCGGGAGTGAAGGACGGATTGAAGGCATTGGGACGTACGGATGAACCGCCCATTTTGCTGCGTGCGCACGACACGGACTGCAAACTGGTGATGGACGCTGCCTTGCCGCTCTATAAGAATCTTTATACGATGCATAAGTACAATGGTGAATCGTTGACTACCTACGAACCTCGTGGGCCTTGGTCGAAAATTCATACGGATTTGAGTTCGTTGGGTTCCATTCATATCAGTAACGTACATATCCTGGCAAATTTGGAACCGTTCCGCTGGGGTTCTCCGGATTTCGTACAAAAGGCGGTCACTGCCATGCACAATGTACACGGTGCCAATGCGTTGCACCTTTATCCGCAGGCCTCATATTGGGACTGGCCTTATACGGCGGACAAATTACCAAACAATGAACGTGAATTCCAATTGGATCGCGATTGGATCTGGTATCAGACCTGGGGACGCTATGCGTGGAACTGCCATCGCGACCGTACAGATGAAATGGGTTACTGGGACCATCAGTTGGGCAAGTTCTACGGAACCTCTGACGAAAATGCAAGTAATATCCGTGTAGCATACGAAGAAAGCGGAGAGATTGCTCCGAAGTTGTTACGTCGTTTCGGTATTACAGAGGGAAATCGCCAAACGTTATTACTGGGTATGTTTATGAGTCAGCTTGTCAATCCGTACAAATATACCATCTATCCGGGATTTTATGAGAGCTGCGGACCGGAAGGCGAAAAGCTGATCGAATTTGTAGAGAAAGAATGGAAGAATCAGCCTCATGTAGGTGAGATGCCTTTGGATATTGTTGCTCAAGTAATAGAACATGGAGATAAAGCAGTAGCGGCTATTGATAAAGCAGCAGGTTCCGTCTCTTCAAATAAGGATGAATTTGCACGTTTGCGGAATGACATGCATTGCTATCGTGAATTTGCTTATGCCTTTAACCTGAAAGTGAAAGCTGCCAAACTGGTATTGGATTATCAATGGGGAAAAGAGATTAAGAATCTTGAAGAAGCTATTCCTTTGATGGAACAAAGCTTGGAACACTATCGCAAATTGGTGGAACTGACGGACGAACATTACTTGTATGCCAACAGTATGCAGACCGCGCAGCGCCGTATTCCTATCGGTGGGGACGATGGCAAGAATAAGACTTGGAAAGAATTGCTGGTACACTATGAGAAGGAATTGGAAAATTTCAAAGCCAACCTCGCTTTGTTGAAAGAAAAACAGAATGGAAATGCGGTGACTGAAACTGTCGAGATTGCTGCCTGGACTCCTGCAAACGTGAAACTGATTTCTAATTATCCGACAGTGAAAGTGGATGAGGGTATTTCTTTATTTGTGGATGTTCCAGGTAAGATAGAAGCAGTAGCTCCGGAATTGAAAGGAATGAAGGCGCTCCGCTTTAATGGAAATGAGCAGAGAGAGAAAGGCACAAGCATCACTTTCGAAACGGATGCTCCGGTGAAATTATTAGTAGCCTATTTCAAAGACGACCAGAAGAAGTATGCGAAAGCCCCGAAACTGGAAACGGACGCTTCTGCCAATGATTACGGTCAGGCGGAACCTGTATTGACGAATGCTGTCCGTATCAATGGAATGCCTTTGGCAAATGTGCATGCATATAGTTTTCCGGCTGGAAAGCATACGTTGATGTTACCCAAAGGCTATCTGCAAGTGTTGGGATTCACGGCTGCGGAAACGAAAGTGCGTAATGCCGGGCTTGCCGGGGATGAAGAGACAATGGATTGGTTGTTTTACTAATGGGAATTTAGCAGTTAGGCTGAAAGCCTTACAATTATATATTTATTGGGGTGCCCTGAAAGGGCTTAATTCTATAGCGTAGGGCAACGCCCTACGAAAAAAACACACCAGCCACAAGCCCTGAAAGGGCGGAACTGTATACAATTATGCCCTTTCAGGGCGCAAATTCAGATTGTCGTTTTTACGTAGGGCGTTGCCCTACGCTATATAATTAAGCCCTTTCAGGGCACTCCGCAAAATTATCATTTAGTGGTTATGCACTATTTAAGTATTAAACGATTAGAAAAAGTATCATGAAGAAGTTATTGCTGGCAGTTTTTAGTATAGCCACCACTTTCTCTCTATATGCGCAACGGGAAGTTCCGCAGGAACGAATGGAGCAGATTTATGAGGAAGTAAAGACACCATACAAATACGGGCTTGCAGTTGCCCCGGCAGACAATTATCATAAGATTGATTGTCCTACTGTCTTTCGTCAGGGAGACAAGTGGCTGATGACTTATGTCGTTTATAATGGTAAAACCGGAACGGATGGTCGTGGATACGAAACATGGATAGCCGAAAGTGATAATCTGTTGGAATGGCGTACATTGGGACGTGTCTTGTCTTATCGTGACGGATTCTGGGATTGCAACCAGCGTGGTGGTTTCCCTGCATTGCCGGATATGGAGTGGGGAGGAAGCTATGAGCTTCAGACTTATAAAGGTCGCCATTGGATGACTTATATCGGTGGTGAAGGAACGGGTTACGAAGCTGTAAAAGCCCCGCTTTATGTCGGACTGGCATGGACGAAAGGAGATATTTCTACGGCACATGAATGGGAATCTATGGACAAACCGATTTTGAGCATCCATGATAAAGATGCCCAATGGTGGGAAAAACTGACTCAATATAAGAGTACTGTTTATTGGGATAAAGATAAAACATTGGGAGCTCCGTTTGTGATGTATTACAACGCGGGCGGGCGTCATCCGGAAACGGATTTAAAGGGTGAACGTGTCGGCATTGCTCTTTCCAAAGATATGAAAACATGGAAACGCTACTCCGGCAATCCGGTCTTTGCGCATGAAGCAGATGGAACCATAACAGGAGATGCGCATATCCAAAAGATGGGAGATGTGTATGTGATGTTTTATTTCTCTGCTTTTGAACCTTCGCGTAAATATAAAGCATTCAATACATTTGCCGCCAGCTATGATTTGGTGAACTGGACTGATTGGAAAGGGGCCGACCTGATTATCCCCTCCAAGAACTACGATGAACTGTTTGCTCATAAGAGCTATGTGGTGAAACATGACGGAGTGGTTTATCATTTCTATTGTGCGGTAAACAACGCAGAGCAACGTGGCATTGCCATTGCTACCAGTAAGTCGATGGGACGTTCGGCCGTCCGTTTCCCGGTTCCGGAGAGTAAGAATCGCCGGCAAATCATGACATTGAATGAGGGTTGGAAAACCTGGATTACAGAGGCAACTCACTTGAAAGGTAATTTTATGATGCCTGCAAAAACGGTGAATATTCCTCATAATTGGGACGATTATTATGGATACCGTCAGTTGACACATGGAAACCTGCATGGAACAGCTATGTATGTGAAAGATTTCACGGCAGATGTAAAATCCGGGAAACGGTATTTCCTTCGTTTTGAAGGAGTGGGTACATACGCCACTATTACAGTGAACGGAAAGAATTTCGGTCGTCATCCCATAGGGCGCACCACATTGACTTTGGATGTCACAGATGAATTGAAACAGGGAGTAAATCGCCTGGAAGTGAAAGCCGAGCATCCTGAAATGATCGCCGATATGCCTTGGGTATGCGGTGGTTGTTCGTCGGAATGGGGATTCAGTGAAGGTTCCCAGCCGTTAGGTATCTTCCGTCCTGTGGTATTGGAAGTAACGGATGAGATTCGTATAGAACCTTTCGGTGTACATATTTGGAATGACGAAAAAGCTGCTAACGTATTTGTTGAAACAGAGATAAAAAATTATAGTAAAACAACAGAAACGGTAGAGTTAGTCAATAAACTAAGCAATGCCGATGGAAAACAAGTTTTCCGTTTGGTTGAGAAAGTTACTTTAGCTCCGGGAGAAATGAAAGTGATTCGCCAGCAGGCTCCTGTTGAGAATCCTGTTTTGTGGAATACGGAAAATCCGTATCTCTATAAATTGGCTAGCATGATTAAGCGTGATACGAAGACGACGGATGAAATTTCGACCCCCTTCGGTATTCGTACCATTAGCTGGCCGGTAAAACGAAACGATGGAGACGGACGTTTTTACCTGAATGGAAAGCCGGTGTTTATCAATGGAGTATGCGAGTATGAGCATCAGTTCGGACAAAGCCATGCTTTCAGTAACGAACAGGTTGCCGCAAGGGTAAAACAGATACGTGCAGCCGGTTTCAATGCATTCCGGGATGCTCATCAGCCCCATCATCTCGATTATCAGAAGTACTGGGATGAAGAGGGAATCTTGTTTTGGACACAATTTTCCGCCCATGTATGGTATGACACTCCGGAGTTTCGTGAGAACTTCAAGAAGCTGCTTCGCCAGTGGGTGAAAGAGCGTCGTAACTCGCCCAGTGTGGTGATGTGGGGATTGCAGAACGAAAGCACTTTGCCTCGTGAGTTTGCACAGGAGTGCAGTGATATTATTCGGGAGATGGATCCGACTGCAAAGACAATGCGTGTCATAACAACCTGTAATGGCGGTGAAGGTACAGACTGGAATGTAATTCAAAATTGGAGTGGTACGTATGGAGGAGATGTGACGAAATACGGTCGTGAACTCTCTCAAACGAACCAATTATTGAACGGGGAATATGGAGCGTGGAGAAGTATCGACCTGCATACGGAACCGGGAGATTTCCAGGTGAACGGAGTGTGGAGTGAAGACCGTATGTGTCAGCTGATGGAAACTAAAATCCGTTTGGCAGAACAGGCTAAAGATAGTGTTTGCGGACAATTCCAGTGGATATACAGCAGTCATGATAATCCCGGACGTCGTCAACCGGATGAAGCGTATCGCAAGATAGATAAAGTAGGTCCGTTCAATTATAAAGGATTGGTTACTCCGTGGGAAGAACCGTTAGACGTATATTATATGTATCGCGCCAACTATGTTCCGGCTGCAAAAGACCCGATGGTTTACCTGGTATCACATACATGGGCTAATCGTTTTGAAAAAGGACGTCGCCGTGCCACTATTGAGGCTTACAGTAATTGTGATTCTGTATTGCTCTACAACGATCTGACAAATGAAAAGGCAACCTTCCTTGGACGTAAAAAGAACAATGGGACAGGCACTCATTTTATGTGGGAAAACGGGGATATTCGTTATAACGTACTTCGTGCTGTAGGGTATTATAAAGGTAAGCCGGTGGCAGAAGACCTGATCGTGTTCAACGGCTTGGAGCAGGCCCCTAACTTCGAACTTCTTTATCAGGATGATAAAAAGATATTGAAAGGAGAGGCAGGATATAATTATCTGTATCGTATCAACTGTGGAGGGGATGATTATACAGATAGTTTCGACCAACTGTGGTTACAGGATAATACGAATTATTCCCATTCATGGGCGGAGAATTTCAAGGAACTGAATCCTTACCTTGCCAGTCAACGTACCACCAATGATCCGATTCGTGGCACTCGTGACTGGACGTTATTCCAACATTTCCGCTTCGGACGTCATCAGCTGGAATATCGCTTCCCTGTGGCAGACGGAACATATCGTATTGAACTATATTTCACAGAGCCTTGGCATGGTACGGGCGGAAGCGCTTCTACCGACTGTGAAGGATTGCGCATATTCGATGTTGCCGTGAATGATTCTGTTGTATTAGATGATTTGGATATTTGGGCTGAAAGTGGTCATGACGGAGTTTGTAAAAAGATAGTATATACCACAGTGAAAGGTGGAATGTTGAAAATTCATTTCCCGGAAGTGAAAGCTGGGCAAGCCTTGATTTCAGGCATTGCTATTGCCAGCATAGATCAGGAACTGAAACCGACGGTATTCCCTGCATCCGGTTGGAGCTGGGAAAAGGCGGATAAAGAAGTGATGGAAAAGACTCCGAAAGAGTTACTTCCGGAAGACAAAAATGCTCGTGTCAGTATATCATACGAAGCGGAAATGGCTGTACTGAAAGGCAAATTCCAAAAGAAAGAACATCGCAAACAGATCGGAGTGTTTTTTGGTAAAGGAAAAGGCAACAGCATTGAATGGAATGTTTCTACCGGATTGGCACAAGTGTACGCCCTTCGCTTTAAATATATGAATACTACCGGAAAGCCAATACCTGTCTTGATGAAATTCATTGATTCAAAAGGAGTAGTATTGAAAGAGGACGTATTGAACTTCCCGGAAACACCGGACAAATGGAAGATGATGAGTACCACCACCGGAACTTTTATCAACGCCGGACATTATAAAGTATTACTTTCAGCGGAAAATATGGACGGTCTGGCATTCGATGCATTGGATGTTCAATAAGTTTTTTAGAAAAACACACATATAAACAGAAAAATAGAAGCGGGACATTAAGAAGTTTGAATATACTTCCGGTGTCCTGCTTTTCATATTCTGATACTTTCTTATAAATAAAATATAGATGTTATTTTTTTAAGATTCGATGTTCTGATTTTAATTATTCGAGGGAGAAACTTCAAATAATCCCTATATTTGAAATCAAAAACAAAATAACACAATGGAGAGCGATTTACCTAATTTTGATTTGCCGTCTGATTATATGGTTGGAGAAGGGTATGGGATAAATTTATTAAAAAGGTATAAAAACTTTCCTTGCAGGGTAAAAGCCGGTTTTTTCATTCTTTGTGTAAAAGGGATAATGCAAACGACAATCAATGGGAATCTTCAAAATATTGGTGAAAATGATTTGATAACCTTACCGCCCGGATATTTTATGGAAATTCTTGATTTTTCACCGGATATTCATATCTATTATGCCGGGTTCTCATCCGGATTCATAGAGGGTATAAATCTAATGAAGTCTACAGAACATCTTCTCCCTATAATTATGGAAAATCCGATAATAAGATTATCTCCATTGCAGGCTTGCAGTTATAAAATGTTCTATGAATCGTCAATTCTTTCGTATGCTTCTCCAAAAACATTGGCAAACAAGGAAATAGTAAAGGCGGTTCTTACCATGTTCCTTCAGGGAGCCACTGAAATTTATAAAATGCAAAATAACTTGTATTTATCTTCCCAGTCAAGAAAGTACGAGATTTATCAGGATTTTTTGCAATTGGTCATGAAATATTATACTATTCATCACGGAACCTCTTTTTATGCCGAACATCTAGGACTTAGCTTGCCGCATTTCTGTTCAACAATAAAAAAGGTTGCAGGAAACACTCCTTTGGAAGTCATAGCTTCCATCATTCTGATGGATGCCAAATCCCGGCTGAAGTCAACCAATGAACCGGTGAAGAATATTGCCTTATCTTTGGGATTTAATAATATCTCTTTCTTCAATAAGTTTTTTAAGCAACATACGGGTGTTACCCCACAGGAATACAGAGGACATTAAGCTTCCACCGGCTGTTTTTCGAGTGGTAATGTAACGGTAAAACGGCTGCCTCTTCCTACTTCTGATACAACAGAAATACTCCCTTGCAGATGTTCTACAATCGTTTTGCAGATAGAGAGTCCCAACCCCGTACCCTGCTTGAAAGTATTGACTTTATAGAAACGGTCGAATATTTCTTTCTGGCATTCTTGGGGAATACCTTCCCCCGTGTCCTCCACAAACAGACAAACTGAATCGTCATTTTCCGGATTAACCATAAAACCGAAATGAATATATCCTTCTTCTGTAAATTTCCGGGCATTATTTATGAAATTGCATATTACTTGTTTCAAGCGTGTAGCGTCAGTAGTTATGTAAATATCATCATCCGGCAAGATTGCTTTTATTTCGATTTCCGGCACATTTTTCACGACCTGCTCTTTCTCTATATCCTTCATTATGGATTTGAGGGAATAATTGGAATAAGTAAACTTGATAGTGTTTGATTCAATCTTGGACAAATCAAGTATATCGTCAATCAATCGTACTAAATGTTCGCTATTGATGCTGATTAGTCGCACGAAATCGGCACGTTCCTCTTCACTTAACTCATCATAAGTAGAACCTATAACATCAGAAAAGCCGACTATTGCATTCAGCGGCGTACGGATTTCATGACTCATATTGGCTAAAAATGCCATTTTAAGACGATCGCTTTCTTCTGCTTTTTTACGTGCCTCGATTAAGGTGTTTTCTATGTCTTTATATTCCTGAATACTCAAGCAGATTCCCACTAACCGATAGGGATGACCGGATATGTTTGCAATATAAGTTGACTGCCCTTCAAACCATTCCCAAGTACCATCCCCCCGGCGCAAACGGAATGGAACTGTTTTGTCAAAAGTTGTATTACCACTAAGTTGTACAACAAAGGCGTCAGCCATAGTTTGCCGATCGTCCGGATGAATCATATTCACATATTCCTCCATTGTCAAAGTATTATTCTCTCCGGCTGGAATACCTAAATGTTCAAAATAACGATCGTCAAGAGTAAATTCACTACGGCTTATGTCATAATACCAGGGATATATCCTAGTTCTTTGCAAGGCTGTATTTAATATATATTCTTGTGTCAGTTCCACAGTAATATTACGGAAAAAGAACAAGATGTTTTTTTCGCCCTCTTCATTTTCCATTGTAGCAAATTCTCCTCTTATCGGGAATTGTGTATAGTCAACTTGTTCCTGCATAAATGTATGTTCAGGCAGCGAGTATACTTTTTTGCCCTGACGGATTTCTTCCAAAATGGTCGAGAGTATATCTTCTTTCTTATTTAACAGCTTGAATATCTTGTTGGTCGGAAGAGGCATCATCGCATTGACTGACGAATGTACATGAAGTTCCGTAAGAGCTTGCTGATTCAGTTGTATGACTTCTCTATTTATATCCAATATGATAACTCCGTCAGGCAGGATATTAAGCAAATCATCATTGTAGAGTGTTTGTCCGTTCGCTTCCATATTTTGTTATTTTTCGTTCAATGTACAAGATAATAATTAAATTCATAACAAAGAAAGCCATTTTACTGAAGAAAACATTATTTCAACAAACCTTTTGTACCTGTTTATACAGCTATTTTAATTTGCAACACATTGAATGTTAATACGATATTCCTTTTTTAAGATTCGATACTCATTTATTAAGCCTCACTCCGTTTATTTGCCAGTCATTTTTTTCTGTTCCTTCAGTGAAATTGAATGATTGCACAGAAGAAGACAACGGTTCGAATGTGAGTGAAAATTCTGCTTCGCCGCTTTCAGGCAAATAAAAGTGCTCACCGGGTTTAATCCCATCTGCTTTCTTTAAGGTATACGTTTCACCTTTCTCATCTACCAATCTACAATTCGGGCTGACTCGTATCCAGTATTTGGGAATATAATAAGCGTTGAAATGTACGATGGTAGCGGTGTCTGTCAGTACCACTTGCTTGACTTCAAGAATATCGGTATTGGTTGATTCCGACACCGGATAGTTAACGACTTTTGTATTTCCTTGCCATGTAATACTCATTTCATGTTTGACAGCATCCAGATACCTGCGCATTTTTAGTTTCAAACTACCTTTGCCATAGCCCGACCACATTTTCATGATTTTGCCTTCGGGAGAGATAAGAACATAATTGGGAATACCTCGAACTCCATATTTAGCGTATAATCCGGCTGTTTGTTTTAAGTCACTTAAATTCTGCCAGGTCATTTCATGTTTTGCCGAAGCTGCCTTCCACCTGCTTTTCGTATCGGAGCTTAGACTAATGATAGTAAGACGCTCTTTATATTGTTCTTGAATCTCTTTCATCTCTGGTAAAGCCATAATGCAAGGACCGCAACCGCTACTCCAGAAATCAAGCAATATATATTTTCCATTGAAATCAGTCAGATGATGAATCTTTCCATCCAAATCGAAAAGTTCGGTATCTGCCATTTTATCTCCCTCTTTCACAACTGTAGGCGGGAAAAGATTAACTGCAATTTCCTGTCCTGTTATAGAAGTTTTTTGTGCTTCATTCATTCTATTATACAAAGCCAGTGTTTCATCTTTATAAGAGAAATTTGGATTGTACTTCACTGACATGCTCAATTTATATAGCCTGTCCATCCAAATGTTTGATACAGGAAGTTCCTGCATCAGTTTCATTTCACGTTTGCTGATTAAAGCTGAAATACTGTCTTCTTTCGCACGTAGAGCCTTCCGTTCGCCTTCCGGGGCAGAACGCAGACTTCTTGCTTTGATAGACAAACGTTGATACTCATCCCATAAATCGTGTGAATCTTCAATAAACCTATTATATTCTATTTGTTCCTTTACAGGGCTGTCTACTGTCCACGTATGTATCAAGGTATTCGTTCCGGTTACTTTGATTCTTGCCTTAGGAGTCGCATAAATCTCCAGCGACATGGAAGGAAAATCATCATTACGGGTACACATTAGAGATAATTTGTCTAAACCATCTTCTCCGGCATTTCGTTTGAAGAAGAAAGTACCGTTTTGTATGGTATCCATGGCTACTGTACTTCCTACATTTCCGTCAAGTAGAAAAAGAGAAACAAGAGTTCCATCCTTTACACCTTCTACTTTACCTTCAATCGTATACTCGTGCTGTGCTTGTGAAACGAGACTGCCAAATAAAAAGAGGCTGCTAAATAGTAGTTTTTTCATCATCATAATATTAGAAGTAATTATACGCCACAAGGTAAAGCTTTTCTTTATAGAGTGTTTCTCCTTTTATTATTCTTTAATATTTATGTAAAAGAAAGGGGTACAAAATGCCCTTTCGTTCGTCTACTTGATATGAAGAAAAAAGAACGAATGAAAATATATACTTTACTGCTTGGCGCATTGTTTGTAAGTCCTACACAGGCACAAACAATGCATGATTGGGAGAATCATCATGTTCTCCAGATCAATCGTGAACCGGCAAGAGCCGCTTTTACCCCTTTCTCTGTACAGAAAGGAGACGGTTCAATCTCTTTAGACGGAACCTGGAAATTCCGTTGGACTCCCGTTCCCAATGAAAGAGTCATGAATTTCTATCAGACAAATTTTGATGATAAAGATTGGAAGGATTTTCCGGTTCCTGCCAATTGGGAAATCAACGGATACGGAACGCCTATTTATGTATCGGCAGGATATCCGTTTAAAATAGATCCTCCACGGGTGATGGGAGAACCGAAAGCTGACTATACCACGTATAAAGAAAGAAACCCGGTAGGGCAATATCGCCGCACTTTTGTATTGCCGACCGGATGGGAAGTGAATGGACAGACTTTTCTACGCTTTGAAGGTGTAATGAGCGCCTTTTATGTTTGGATCAATGGCGAACGGGTAGGGTATAGCCAAGGCAGTATGGAACCGAGCGAATTTAATGTTACGAAGTATCTGAAATCCGGAGAAAATCAGATTTCACTGGAAGTCTACCGATATAGTGACGGATCTTATCTGGAAGATCAGGATTTTTGGCGTTTTGGAGGTGTTCATCGCAGTATTCATCTGATACATACGCCGGATATTCATGTCCGTGATTATGCGGTACGTACTCTTCCCGCATCTGTTGGTAATTATAAAGACTTTATTTTGCAGATTGATCCGCAATTCAGTGTATATCGAGGGATGACCGGAAAAGGGTATATTTTACAGGGAGTACTGAAGGATGCTTCAGGCAAAGAAGTTGCCACATTGAAAGGCGATGTGGAAGATATTCTTGATTTGGAGCATAAAGCAAGCCGGATGAATGAATGGTATCCGCAGCGTGGCCCGCGTAAGATGGGACGTTTGTCAGCCATTATAAAATCACCGGAAAGATGGACGGCAGAAACGCCCTATCTTTATAAATTACACTTAACTCTCCAAAATGAAGAAGGAAAAGTCGTAGAACAGATAGAACAGGCCGTAGGTTTCCGCTCTGTAGAAATCAAAAAAGGACAACTGTTAGTGAATGGTAATGCGGTTCGTTTTCGTGGGGTGAACCGCCACGAACATGATCCACGGACGGCACGTGTCATGAGCGAAGAACGGATGCTTCAGGATATTCTTTTAATGAAGCAGGCAAATATAAATGCTGTGCGCACCAGCCATTACCCCAATGTCAGCCGTTGGTACGAGCTATGCGACAGCTTGGGATTGTACGTGATGGACGAAGCGGATATAGAAGAACACGGATTGCGTGGAACACTCGCAAGTACCCCCGACTGGCATGCGGCATTTATGGATCGTGCAGTCCGTATGGCGGAACGTGATAAGAATTATCCATGTATTGTAATGTGGAGCATGGGAAACGAAAGCGGTTACGGACCGAACTTCGCTGCTATTTCGGCATGGCTGCATGATTTCGATCCCACTCGCCCTGTACACTATGAGGGGGCGCAGGGAGTGGACGGAAATCCTGACCCGAAGACGGTAGATGTTATCAGCCGCTTTTATACCCGGGTGAAACAAGAATATTTAAATCCCGGTATTGCAGAAGGAGAGGATAAAGAACGCGCTGAAAATGCACGTTGGGAACGGTTGCTGGAGATTGCGGAGCGTACCAATGACGACCGTCCTGTGATGACGAGCGAATATGCACATTGCATGGGGAATGCTTTAGGTAATTTCAAGGAATATTGGGATGAGATATTTATAGTAACCCACGTATGCTGGGCGGCTTTATATGGGACTGGGTGGATCAGGGAATCTACAAGACATTACCCGACGGTCGTACCATGGTGGCGTATGGCGGTGACTTTGGTGATCGGCCTAATTTAAAGGCTTTCTGTTTTAATGGTGTGGTGATGAGTGACCGCGAAACTACGCCTAAATATTGGGAGGTAAAGAAGGTATATGCACCAGTTGAACTGAAAATGGAAAATGGGAAGCTGAAAGTGACGAACCGGAACCATCATATCGATTTATCATCTTATCGCTGCTTATGGACATTGTCTGTGGATGGAAAACAGAAAGAACAAGGAGAAATTACATTGCCGGAAATAGCTCCAGGAGAAAGTGGAACAATAGATTTGCCGACTTTCCGTTCATTGAATCCTCTTTCCGATTGCCAACTGAAAGTAAGCATTGTTTTGAAATCGGATGCTCTTTGGGCAAAGGCAGGACATGAAGTGGCCTGGGAACAATTCTGTTTGCAAAAAGGAGATTTAGCTTCTGCTGATTTAATTTATAAAGAAACGCTTCAAGTGGAAGAGGATGATAAATCTTTATTGATTAGCGGACGCGGTTTTTCTGTTCAGTGGGAAAAGAAAGTGAACGGAAGTATGACCTCCCTTATATATAAGAACAAAGAAATGCTGGCTCACTCCGATGATTTTCCGGTTCAGCCTGTCACTCAAGTTTTCCGTGCTCCGACAGATAATGACAAGAGCTTCGGAAACTGGTTGGCTAAAGACTGGAAATTGCATGGAATGGATCATCCGCAGATAAATCTGGAATCTTTCCACCATGAAAAACGTGCAGACGGGGCGGTCATTGTCCGGATTCAAACTAGTAATTTATATAAAGAAGGAAAAGTGGTGACTACTTCTGTCTATACAGTCTTTTCAGATGGAACAATTGATCTGAAAACAACTTTCTTGCCACAAGGAGTTCTTCCTGAAATTCCCCGTTTAGGTATCGCATTCTGTCTGGCGCCTGCTTATGATACATTTACCTGGTATGGCAGAGGGCCACAGGATAACTATCCTGACCGCAAAACATCTGCTATGATAGGGCTTTGGAAAGGAAGCGTTGCAGAACAGTACGTACATTATCCACGTCCGCAGGATAGTGGGAACAAAGAGGAAGTGCATTATCTGACCCTGACCGACAAACAGAATAAAGGTATTCGTGTTGACGCGGTAGAAAACGCATTTTCTGCATCTGCCCTGCATTACACCGTACAGGACATCTATGAAGAAACTCACGATTGTAATTTAAAACCACGTGCGGAAATCATTCTTAGTATGGATGCTGCCGTACTTGGATTAGGAAACAGTAGTTGCGGACCGGGTGTATTGAAGAAATATGCCATAGAGAAAAAAGAACATACGCTGCATATCCGCATCAGTAGTAAACAATGATAGCAATAAATAACTAACACAATTATAAAAGTAACAATGAAAAAAGTAACCACTTTATTATCGACCTTAGCGTTGGCAACTACCCTGGCTGCTCAAAACCTTCCACAAACGGAAAGGCAATATCTCTCCGGTCACGGATGCGACGATATGGTTGAATGGGACTTCTTTTGTACCGACGGACGCAATTCCGGGAAATGGACGAAAATCGGTGTACCTTCCTGCTGGGAGCTGCAAGGATTCGGCACCTATCAGTATGGAATCACTTTCTATGGTAAACCATTCCCTGAAGGCGTTGCCAATGAAAAAGGTATGTATAAGTACGAGTTTGAAGTTCCGGAAAAGTTTCGCGGCAAACAGGTCAATCTTGTATTCGAAGCTTCAATGACAGATACGGAAGTAAAAGTGAACGGACGTAAAGTTGGTTCCAAACATCAGGGGGCCTTCTATCGTTTTTCATACAACATCACGGATTTTCTGAAATATGGCAAAAAGAATTTACTGGAAGTCACTGTTGCCAAAGAGAGTGAAAATGCCAGTGTGAACCTTGCCGAACGTCGTGCTGATTATTGGAATTTCGGAGGTATCTTCCGTCCGGTGTTCCTGGAGGTGAAACCAGCCGTAAACCTGCGGCACATTGCCATTGACGCAAAGATGGATGGAACTTTCCGTGCCAACTGCTACACAAATATTTCTAATGACGGAATGAGCATCCGTACACAGATTTTAGATAAAAAAGGAAAGAAGTTAGCGGAAGGCACTGTACCTGTAAAAGCGGGTGGCGACTGGACTTCTTTGCAACTGAATGTCTCTAACCCTGCACTATGGACTGCGGAAACTCCGAATCTTTATAAAGCTCAATTCTCCCTGTTGGATAAGGACGGTAAAGTGCTGCATAGTGAAACGGAAAACTTTGGTTTCCGTACCATTGAAACACGTGAAAGTGACGGACTGTATATAAACGGAGTACGTATCAATGTACGTGGTGTCAATCGTCATAGTTTCCGTCCTGAAAGTGGCCGTACATTAAGTAAAGCGAAGAATATCGAAGACGTTCTTTTGATGAAAAGCATGAATATGAATTCCGTCCGTTTGAGCCATTATCCGGCTGATCCGGAATTTTTGGAAGCCTGTGATTCTCTCGGACTTTATGTGATGGATGAGTTGGGCGGCTGGCATGGCAAGTATGATACCCCCACCGGAGTACGTCTGATTGAAGGCATGATAGAACGTGACGTGAATCATCCGTCTATTATTTGGTGGAGTAATGGTAATGAAAAAGGATGGAATACCGAACTGGATGGAGAATTTCACAAATACGACCCTCAGAAACGTCCGGTGCTTCATCCGCAAGGCAACTTCTCTGGTTTTGAAACCATGCATTACCGCTCTTACGGAGAAAGCCAGAACTATATGCGTTTACCGGAAATCTTTATGCCTACCGAATTTCTGCATGGTTTGTACGATGGCGGTCATGGTGCCGGATTATACGATTATTGGGAAATGATGCGTAAGCATCCCCGTTGTGCCGGAGGTTTCCTTTGGGTACTGGCCGATGAGGGCGTGAAGCGTGTCGATATGGACGGATTCATCGATAACCAGGGAAACTTTGGAGCAGACGGAATTGTAGGACCACATCACGAAAAGGAGGGTAGCTACTACACTATCAAGCAGTTATGGAGTCCGGTGCAAATCATGAATACTTCTATCGACAAGCAATTTGATGGCAAATTCTCCGTAGAAAACCGTTACGATTATCTGAATCTGAATACTTGCCGTTTCCTTTGGAAGCAAGTAAAATTCCCGCTGGCAACAGATGCTTCCAATGCTGCTGTTCAAGTGCTGAAAGAGGGAGAGGTGCAGGGTAGTGATGTGGCTGCTCATTCGGCAGGTGTCTTAGATATAAGAACAAATATCCTCGCTGATACAGATGCTCTTTACCTGACAGCTATTGATAAATACGGCCATGAACTTTGGCGCTGGACTTTTCCGGTCAACAAACTGAATCAGCAGACAGAACAGCTTTCTCCCTTGTCTAGTCGTCCTACTTATACAGAGACAGAAAATGATCTTACTGTGAAAGCGAATAAGCGTACATTCATTTTCTCAAAGAAAGACGGACAACTGAAAGGGGTATCTGTAGATAACCGTAAGATTAACTTCGCCAATGGTCCCCGTTTCATCGGAGCCCGTCGTGCAGACCGCTCATTGGATCAGTTCTATAACCATGATGATGAGAAAGCAAAAGAAAAAGACCGCACATACAGCGAATTCCCGGATGCTGCCGTATTTACGAAACTGGATGTGAAAGAAGACGGAGGTAATTTGGTTGTTACCGCCAATTATAAACTGGGCAATCTGGATAAAGCCCAATGGACAATTAACCCGAGTGGGGATTTGGCTTTGGATTACACCTACAATTTCTCCGGTGTCGTAGACTTGATGGGTATTCGTTTCGACTATCCTGAAGATCAGGTAATCAGCAAACGCTGGCTGGGTGCCGGACCTTACCGTGTATGGCAAAACCGTATTCACGGAACGCAATACGATGTATGGGAAAACGACTATAACGATCCTATTCCGGGTGAGACCTTCACATATCCCGAATTCAAAGGATACTTTGGTGATGTTTCCTGGATGAATATCCAAACGAAAGAAGGCACTATCAGTCTGACAAACGAAACTCCCGACACGTATATAGGAGTATATCAGCCTCGTGATGGCCGCGACCGTTTGCTTTATACTCTTCCCGAAAGCGGAATCTCTGTCCTGAACGTGATTCCTCCGGTACGTAATAAAGTAAACTCCACCGATTTGTGTGGTCCCTCTTCACAACCGAAATGGGTAAATGGTCCACAAACCGGACGAGTCATTTTCCGGTTTATGTAAATGAATCATATAAAGGTATCCACATTGCGTTGGGTACCTTTTTTATTTGGCCTTCTCACCGATTTTTCAAGGAAAAAGGCTATAAGTGGGGAATAATCATTATTTTTGTTTCGTTTTATACATTCAGATTAATGAATTCTTTCCTATGTACACAATACTAATTATAGAAGATGAACCCCGGGTTGCAAGTTTGCTGATGAACGGACTGGAGGAAAATGGCTATCAGACAATGGTAGCTTATGACGGATTAATGGGGCTGCGGCTTTTTCAGGCACATACGTTCGATCTGGTTATATCTGATATTGTTCTGCCTAAGATGGACGGATTCGAGCTGACGAAAGAAATTCGCAAAACCAATCCCCATATCCCTATATTGATGTTGACGGCATTAGGATCGACGAACGATAAACTGGACGGTTTCGATGCCGGTGCAGACGATTACATGGTGAAACCTTTTGATTTCAGAGAGTTAAATGCCAGAATCAAAGTGCTGTTGAAACGTGTGGCGGGTAATGCACAGGAATTGCCGCAGGAACTTGTCTATGCAGATTTGCGTATTGACCTTCAACGTAAAGACGTAGAACGAAACAGCATATCCATAAAACTTTCTCCTAAGGAATACAACTTACTGTTATATATGGTAGAAAATGCCGAAAGAGTATTGAGCAGGGTTGAAATAGCAGAAAAAGTATGGAACACCCATTTTGATACAGGAACGAATTTCATAGATGTATACATCAACTATCTCCGCAAAAAGATAGACAAGGATTTCGACACCAAACTGATCCATACCAAAGCCGGTATGGGCTTTATACTGACGGATAAACTATGAAGATCAGAACAACGTTGACTCTACAATATGCAGGGCTTACAGCTGCGGTATTCTTTGTTTTTGTGATGGCTGTCTACTATGTCAGTGAACATTCGCGTAGTAATGCTTTCTTTCGTAATCTTCAAAGTGAAGCTATAACCAAAGCACATTTATTCCTTAAAAATCAAGTAGATGCCAAAACGATGCAGTCTATTTACCTGAATAATCAGAAGTTTATTGATGAAGTAGAGGTTGCCGTCTATACAACAGATTTTAAAATATTATATCACGACGCTCTGCAAAACGATATTGTCAAAGAAACACCGGAGATGATAAAGCGTATTTTACAGCGGAAGAACATCAATTTCTATGTAGATGAATATCAGGCTATAGGACTGGTGTATCCGTTTGAGGGCAAAGACTATGTGGTTACCGCCGCAGCCTACGACGGTTATGGATACGCCAACCGGGATGCGCTAAGAAACATGCTCATTCTCCTATTTATCGGTGGATTGAGCGTATTGGTGGTTGTGGGGTATATCCTGTCTCGAAGCACTTTAAAACCGATACGTAATATAGTGAAAGAAGCGGAAAAAATCACAGCATCGCATATTGATAAAAGATTGCCTGTAAAAAATGAACAGGATGAACTGGGAGAATTGAGTACGACATTCAATGCATTGTTGGAGCGCCTGGAAAAGTCTTTCAACTCGCAAAAGATGTTTGTCAGTAATGTATCTCATGAATTACGTACTCCTATGGCAGCCCTTACAGCTGAACTGGATTTAGCTTTATTGAAAGAACGAAGTTCCGAGCAATATCAGATAGCTATCGGCAATGCATTGCAGGATTCTCACAGAATTGTAAACCTGATCGACGGATTATTGAATTTGGCAAAAGCGGACTATCAGTCGGAACAGATCACAATGGAAGAGGTTCGTTTAGACGAGCTGTTGCTGGACGCCAGAGAGCTGGTATTAAAAGCCCATCCGGATTATCACATCGAATTAGTATTTGAGCAAGAAGCTGAAGAAGATAACGTGCTGACCGTAATCGGAAACAGCTATCTGTTGACTACTGCCTTTGTGAATTTGGTAGAGAACAACTGCAAATATTCTTCCAACCGAACTTCGTCAGTCTTGATAGCCTATTGGGAGCAATGGGCAATCATCCGCCTGTCAGATACCGGTGTAGGCATGTCTGATACGGATAAAGAAAACCTGTTTACACTGTTTTATCGCGGAGAAAACAAGAATATTGCTCCCGGAAATGGTATAGGTATGGCCTTGACACAAAAGATCATCCACCTTCACAAAGGCGAACTTACCGTATCTTCCCATAAGGATGAGGGCACTACCTTTGTGGTGAAGCTCCCGCATATCTAAGAAATTCTAATCGTTTTCTAATACCACTCTAATCATTCTCTAACAGCTTCCCGGTGAAGTCCTCCTTACTTTTGCATCGAATTAATAAATGCAGTTAGTAACTAAAAAAAAATAGAGATTATGGTATGGAAGAAAAAACTGCGTTCACCACAGTACACATTCAATTCAGAGAAAGTATTTTTGGTTGCCACACAACCCAGTAAGTCAATCTATTCATACTTGCAGACAACCAAGCTTGGATTAACACAGGGAGAAGTGCAGGAGCGACAATCCATTTATGGAAGAAACGAAGTGGTACATGAACAGAAAAAGAATCCGTTTATCCTGTTTATCAAAACGTTTATCAATCCTTTCATTGGTGTTCTGACCGGGCTCGCCATTATATCCTTATTTTTGGATGTATTGATGGCCGATCCCGGAGAGCAGGAATGGACGGGAGTCATTATCATCTCATCCATGGTGCTGTTCAGTGCTATCCTGCGTTTTTGGCAGGAATGGCGAGCAAGTGAGGCTACGGATTCTTTAATGAAAATGGTAAAAAACACATGTCTTGCCAAACGTGCGGGAGAGCATGAAGAAGAGATCGAGATTACGGAACTCGTCCCGGGGGATATCGTGTATTTGGCAGCTGGGGACATGGTTCCCGCTGATATTCGGATCATCGATTCGAAAGACTTGTTTATCAGCCAGGCTTCATTAACGGGAGAGTCCGAACCGATAGAAAAGTTTCCGGAGGTACGTGGACAGCAGTTCCGAAAAGGAAGTGTCATTGAATTGGACAATATTTGCTATATGGGTTCCAATGTGATAAGTGGTGCGGCAAAAGGAATCGTTTTTGAGACGGGGAACAAAACCTATCTGGGTACTATTGCAAAAAGCCTGGTCGGACATCGTGCCACTACAGCTTTTGACAAAGGCATTAGTAAAGTCAGCTTTTTATTGATTCGTTTTATGCTGGTTATGGTTCCATTCGTGTTTTTCGTGAATGGTTTTACGAAAGGTGACTGGTTCGAGGCTTTCATATTCGCCATATCCGTTGCGGTTGGTCTTACCCCGGAAATGTTACCTATGATTGTGACGGCTAACCTGTCTAAAGGAGCAATCGCCATGTCCAAAAAGAAAACAATCGTAAAGAATCTCAATGCCATTCAGAATTTTGGAGCAATGGATATACTCTGCACTGACAAAACCGGTACATTGACCTGCGATAAAATCGTGTTGGAAAAATATATCAATGCAGATGGCAGTGACGACAACAGTAAACGTATTCTTCGTCATGCCTACTTCAACAGCTATTTCCAGACCGGATTAAAGGAATCTGATGGATAAAGCCATCCTCTCGCACGTAAAAGAACTGAGCCTGGAACATCTGAAGGATGCTTACACCAAAGTGGACGAAATACCGTTCGACTTTATCGCGCAGAAGAATGTCTGTTGTTATAGAAGACAGGCAAGGGAAGCGGCAAATCATTACCAAAGGAGCGGTAGAAGAGGTTCTCGATGTCTGTTCCTATGCCGAGTTCAACGGGCAGATTCACCCCTTGACTGATGCCTTGAAAATCAAAGCACAGATGATTAGTGAAGATATGAATCAGCAGGGGATGAGGGTATTGGCAGTCTCCCAAAAAAGTTTTATCGAGAAAGATTGTAATTTCGCCATCGAAGATGAAAAAGAAATGGTATTGATCGGGTATCTTGCTTTTCTTGATCCTCCGAAACCTTCTGCTGCCGAAGCCATCGAACAATTATATGCGCATGGAGTAGCAGTTAAAATTCTATCGGGAGACAATGATATTGTAGTGAAAGCTATTGCACGACAGGTAGGAATTGACACCAGTCATTTTCTTACGGGGATAGAAATAGAAAATATGGACGAAACAGCATTGAAAGAAGCGGTAAAGGATACCACTTTATTTTCAAAACTGACTCCATTACAAAAGACGCAAATCATCTCTCTGTTGCAGGAACAAGGGAATACGGTGGGATTCCTGGGAGATGGCATCAATGATGCAGGCGCCTTGCGTCAGTCAGATATTGGCATATCTGTCGATTCGGCGGTAGATATAGCAAAAGAAAGTGCGGATATCATCTTGCTGGAGAAGGATTTGATGGTATTGGAAGACGGAGTGCTCGAAGGAAGAAAGACATTCGGCAATATCAATAAGTACATAAAGATGACTGCCAGTTCCAATTTTGGCAATATGTTCAGCGTGATGTTTGCCAGCGCATTCCTGCCGTTTCTGCCCATGATGCCGATACATCTATTGATCCAGAACTTGTTATATGACATATCGCAGACCACCATTCCTTTTGACCGTATGGACCCGGAGTTCCTGAAGAAACCCCGTAAATGGGATGCGTCCGATCTAAGTCGTTTTATGATTTATGTAGGTCCCATCAGTTCTATCTTTGATATTATAACGTATCTGGTTATGTGGTACGTATTTAGCTGCAACAGTCCCGAACATCAGACTTTGTTTCAGACCGGATGGTTTGTGGAAGGTTTGTTATCACAGACATTGATTGTCCACATGATACGTACCCGTAAAATACCATTTATACAAAGCCGTGCCACATGGCCTGTGATGGGACTGACCTTCTTAATCATGGCAATAGGTATTCTTATTCCTTTCACCGCTTTCGGGCGTTCCATCGGATTGACAGCTCTTCCTTTGAGCTATTTCCCCTGGCTGGTTGGGATTTTGCTCTCTTATTGCATTTTGACGCAGATCGTGAAGAATTGGTATATCAGGAAGTTTGTGCGCTGGTTATAGCTTTGTCTGTTTATCTCGCAAATTAAATGTATATATTGTAAAAGATTTAAAATTGAGACGAATTGTCTGTCAAGAGTTTTTGCCCCTAAAATTAATTTCATATATTTAGGAGCAAGAACTCTTATTTATTTAGATTTGCAAACTTTCTAATATTCAGGCACGATGAAACACTATTATTCCTTTCTGATAATAACCTCTTTGTTATTAGCCGGATGCGGGCAAAAAGACCGGGCAAAATCTCAATTCGAATCATCTGTACAGACAGAAGAAAGTTATTCGTTAGCAAAAGAATATATTAAAGAAGCTGTTATCACAGGAAAAGTGTTGAACCGGGATTTTTATCCTCAAGAAAAGGAATTAACTCTCATCATTCCATTTTTTTGGAAAATGGAAAATCAATATCGTACCCCCATACAAGAAGATGGTTCATTTTCATTCCGCTTTCCGGTTTATGCAAAATTAAGAGAAGTTTCCATTCGCAATTATGCGGAACATTTGTATATCCACCCGGGAGATAGCATACACGTGGAAATAGACTTCAAAGATCTTTTTCATCCCAAAGTAACAGGTGATGCAGAGAAGTTGAATCAAGAAATACTGGCATTTACAGAAAGCGCCTACTATTACATACAGAATTATAGTATAAACCCGAATTTGAATATTAAGGATTTTGAGACTGAATTAAAGAAGGAATATGACTTTCGTTTGGAGCGGAGAAACGAGTATCTGACGAAGTATAAGCCAATGGACGATGTTACGTTATTTACTGAAGAGTTACTGAAACAGGACTATTATTACGCTTTGTTATCCTATGGTAACCAATGCCAGTTTAAAACGAAAAAAGAAATGGACCGATATCATAAACTTCTGCCTGCAATCAATAAGCTTTATAATAAAGGGATTCTTTCGGCACGTTTATATGATATTGCTGATGAGGTAGAACGCTATATAGCTTATGGGATAACATACAAAGATAAAAAAATCCATCTGTAGAAGAGATTATGTCGGCAGTAGGAGAGAATGAACTGAACCAGTATATATATACTAAAATGACAGTTGGCTCTTTGAATGCGAATGATACACTTGCTTTAACAACGAGGCACACGCAGTTTGATTCGATCGTAAAAATGCCGCATTTGCGTGCACAAGTGATGCAGATATATAATCAGACTAAATCTTACCTGGAAAATCCGCAACCAGTTTCCAATAATTTATTATATGGTGAGTTTCACGAAAACTCAAAGCTAAAAACATCTATGCCTTACATGGAACCCGTCTATAATATACTTGAGAAGAATCACGGAAAAGTGATCTATTTCGATTTTTGGGCTAGGTGGTGTCCACCATGCCTGGCAGAAATGGAACCTTTGAAACAATTGCGGAGTAAGTATTCCACCAAAGACCTGGTCATATATTCCATTTGTGTGAGTGAACCCAAAGAACAATGGGAAGAATGTCTGAATGAGTATTCATTGAAAAACCGGGGAATTGAATGTATTTATGCATCTGATTATTTTGGAAAAGATAACTTACAGAAAATTCGCAAACAATGGAAAATAGATAGAATGCCCTATTATCTGTTAATTAATAGAAAAGGGCAAATTGTAGATTTCGGAACTACAGCACGTCCCAGCAATCCGCAATTTGTATCTCGAATTGAGGAAGCTGTAAAGGACAGCAAATAATGTTGTGAGAGAAATAAGACAAATAAGAAAAGATTAAGCAACCCACACAAAAAATATCAAATGTTTCCGATTTATATTATAGGAATTTATTCAACTCTTTTACCAACAAATGAACAGTAGTAGAAGATTCTTGTTGTGCTGGATTATTTCCATCAAATTGTCTCATGATAGTTTTAGCATGATTAATGGCTTGTTCTTGTTTAGGAAACAATGCATTGAACATTTTAGTGTTTACGCCCGATTTCTTTGTATAAGCAAATCCGAGCAAAGCGCTCAACATTTTTTCATATCTGGAACGATGCAACGCTCCTTGGTATAGATTAAAATGCAGTAAAAACCAAAATTCAAAAGCTTGGTTACTATAAGCCACTTCAAAACCGTTTTGTTGTGCCAACAGGATTGCAGAGTTAAAATCATTTTCAGGAAAATCATCTTTATCAAAGACCACCCAATGCTGATTATATGTTCGTCCCTTTAGCTTTTCTTGCTCTTTTATATGGATAGCCTTGTGTACTAATGCCAATATGTAAGAAGTGGATGCATCTTAGAGTCAAATTCATCTATAATAAGACGCTTTCCATTATCCAAAGCATCAATGATAGGGTACGCCAAAGAGAAATACTTTATCGTGCCTTCCGATTCGTTTTTCCTGAATGGAAAAGTAATAGCTTTCACCTCATGGCCTTCATCATCATATTGCGTATGCGTACTAACAATCGTATTATCTATTTTTTCAATATTTTCAATACCTAAATCAGCATAACGGGAAAACTCTACAATTCTCTGTTTCATCCTGATGTCATCCAGTTGGGTGGTTGCAGTACTCCATATTTTTTCATCATTGGAACCTAAAATAATAGTGGTATCGTTCAACCACTTCATGATCTCTACTGCTATCGGATCATTGAATTGCGCTGCAACAGAAAGCAATAATGCATTTGCTCTCACCATTCGTTTATTGCCTGATGCATTAGCACCATAGACTACCGCGCTCTTCATTAATGATAATCCGGAAGTTCCTACATTAAAGATTATATCTTCAGCCGGAACCTGTATTTCTTTCAAAGCTGATGCTACTAACGACAATGTAGATTGTTCTTTGAAAGATAGAAAATTTCCTATTGTAAATTGAATAATCGTATTTTAATTGCTTTATTCGAGATTTTATCACAAATATACTGTTTATTTTATGATATAAGCAGATGTATTAGGTGAATTATATTATTTTATGTCTAATAACATACATTCCCGCTTATAAAGAAAAAATATTCCATCCTATATCAGCACGATAGTAAGAGGTGCGATTAGTATAGTATATCACGTTTCATTATGGATTAAATCAAAATCAATATACTTTCA
>VOFB01000592.1_pt1 | contig 118000 bp, 157 predicted proteins | sample 5384141 | NCBI WGS metagenome assembly VOFB01 (sample SAMN12384721, study PRJNA508395) | human gut metagenome | isolation source: healthy gut A | host: Homo sapiens
AAGTTTGGGGATGAGGATACTGTATAAGAATGAAACTGCAAAGAAACAGTTTTGTTCTGAATATAAGAAAAGATGGAGATATCCTGAGCAAGTAAAAAAAGAAGCTTGAATCTGCAGAAAACTATATACGTAATGCAAAGTCTTTAATGGATATTGCTAATTATATTCCATTTCATTTTGAACATTTAAAAAGGGGATAGAAAAGACGAATGGAGTATACGATTAGGTAATACAGGATATAGAGTTACAATGATTCCTTGTGATAACGATGGGAACGAGATTACAGAAGGGGACATTTTAGCTCAATGTAAAATGATTAAAATTGTGAAGGTGACGGAGGTGTCGAACCATTATGAGTAATGTGAAGGAATACAAAGATATAGTGGCATTTCACCCTGGATATTATATTGCAGATATTATCGATGATATGGAAATAAGTCAGAATGAGTTTGCCACAAGGATGGGAACAACAGCAAAGACGTTAAGTAAGTTGCTCAATGGCAGGCTAATATCTCAAATGACTTAGCAAAGAAGCTTTCTGTAATGCTTGGAACGAGTGTAGAAGTTTGGCAGAATTTACAGAATACTTATGATCAAAAGTTGATTGAGATACAGCAGGTTAGTGATTTTGATGCACAGGCAGAACTTGCACGGGAAATTGATTATAAGTATTTTGTAGATGTTATTGGTCTGCCAATTGCAAGAAATATCAATGATAAAGTGGCAAATCTATGTAAATTTTTCAAGGTTGCTGACTTAAGAATTATGTTACAGCCAGATTTTTTGGTGAATTTCAGATCAAGTTCATCTTGTAATAGTGAGAAGAACATCATTAATTCTAGAGCATGGATTCAAACAGCTATGAATATCTCAAAAAGTATTGAGACGAAGTCTTATAATGCTGAGAAATTAAAAGAGTATTTGCCAGAGCTTAGAAGTATGACTGTTAAGAAACCAGAGGAATTTTTGCCAAAGATGCGTGAAATCTTTGCTGAATGCGGTATCGCTTTTGTTTTATTACCACATTTGAAAAATTCAGGTGTGAATGGTGCTGTCAAGTGGGTATCTGAGGATAGAGTAGTGCTTGCGATGAATAATAGAGGACTGAATGCAGATAAGTTTTGGTTTTCATTATTTCATGAAATTAAGCATGTTTTTCAGCAAAAAATAAAAACAGTGTTTATCAGTAGTACGGTTGAAGAAATGATGGATATTAACAATAATTTGGAACTAGAGGCAGATAAGTTTGCGATGAAGTATTTGAGTTCACCTGCGGATTATAAAAGATTGGCTCCAACAAGATATATTTCCGATGAAGAGATTGTGGAGTTCGCCAAATCGATAGCAATTCATCCGGGAATTGTGGCGGGAAGATTGCAACGTGAAGGTATCATCGCACAGAACAGATGCTCTAAGCTAAAAGAAAAGTATATGATAGAAATAAAGCATACTGCATAAATAGTAGCATTGAAGAAGAAACAGAGGAATTTTTAGCCTGTTTGCTCATGTGTAAGATGTGGACATTGCTTAAGTACTTTGTTGATTAATTTGGTTAATCCGGATTTGAATCTTGGGAAAAGTTTTGGTTGAACAGAGGTTTGGATGATGATAAGATTTAATTGGGGCAATAGTGAACACATGAGTTCACATTTCATAACTAAGAAGTAATGGATTGGAGAAGTGCTTATGGCAGATAAAATTGGAACCGATGAATATTGGGAAATACTTATATATCAGACTGATGATGGACAGACAAATATAGAAGTTAAAATAGAAGATGATACAGTGTGGCTGACACAACAGCAGATGTCAGAGTTATTCCAAACTTCTCGAACAAATGTAGTAGAACATATTAAGCATATTTATGAGGAGGGTGAATTAGACGAAATTTCAACCTGTCGGAATTTCCGACAGGTTCGAAAAGAAGGAAATCGTGAGGTGACAAGGCAGATTCCTCATTATAATCTTGATATGATAATATCTCTTGGATACCGTATTAAATCAGTGATTGCAACAAGATTCAGGCAGTGGGCAACAAAGCGGTTAAAAGAATATATGATTAAAGGGATTTACGATAGATGACGAGCGTTTGAAAGGAAATGGTGGAGGAAATTACTGGAAAGAGTTACTTGACAGAATCAGGGATATAAGATCCTCAGAAAAGGTCTTGTATCGTCAGGTTCTTGATTTGTATGCTACGAGTGTAGATTACAATCCTCATAGCGAAGAGTCTGTTAGATTTTTAAAATTGTTCAGAATAAACTTCACTATGCAGCACATGGTCATACTGCGGCAGAGGTTATATATCAGCGGGCAGATGCAGAAAAAGCCATTTATGGGGCTTACTTCATTTGCCGGAGAGTTACCAGCATTAAAGAATATAGGAATTGCAACGAATTATCTTGAAGAAAATGAACTCAAAGTATTAAACAATCTTGTTTCTGGTTATTTTGATCTGGCTGAAATTAATGCAATTGAGCATAAGCCAATGTATATGGATGATTATGTTAAGCAGCTGGATAGCGTGTTGTCATCCGGAAATAGAAAACTTTTAACTGGAGCTGGTTCTGTAAGTCATAAACTGGCATTGGAGAAAGCAAAGTCAGAATACAGAAAATATCAGGAGATTACTTTGACGCCAGTCGAAAAAGCATATCTTGAAAGCATTAAAGAAGTTTCCAAGGAAGTGAAAAGGAGATAACATGAGATTGCATACATATTATGTGTTTTAAATTGGGGAAACAGTGTTTACCAAATTTAACAAGTCAGATTATTACTTGAGGAAGGACAAGAGGATAACAAATGAGCAAAAAAATACGCAGAGTGCCGGTTGTTCTTGATGCAGGAGAAATTAAGGATTTGCCACCGGAAGATATTCGGATGATTTTAAGAGGTGCAGATGAACTGATTTTTACCGGTGGGAGAAACATGCTTGCCAAACTATTAAAAGGTTCAAAGGATAAAAAGATATTGGAATACAAACTGAATGAATGCCCGGCGTATGGATATTATCATAGCCTAAAACTGAATGATATTAGCAAATGTGTTGATTGGATGATTGAGAAAGATTACCTCAGGATTAAGTATGATTATCGACTTCCTTTATTGGTGTTTTCCGAACAAGGATGGGAGATAGAAAAGGAAACATTTGCGGAAGAACTTTACCAAAGATTTTGTTTGGATGTAAAAAGAAAAAACATGCTCGTGTCATTTTCGAATTAAAAGAAGTAAACAGACAGGTTGTTTTGCGTGTGCTTGACAAAATAGAGGCAGAAGGAACAGATGAATTTCTAGCTTGCTTAGAAGCGTGGAGACGAATGGAAGTGAAAAAGTTGCAGCACGGATCACAGATGTTGAAACTACGATTAAAAACAGAACAAACCTATCAGAATAGAAAATGAGTTTGATTTTTTTAACGGAGGACAGTACAATGGCGAATGAAGAAAAAGAATTATATAAGTTTGTGAACGATCCGAAATATCGAAGCAAAGTGATTGCTAAAATTCACAAGAATAGTGACAATGCCTATAATAAGCGGATCAAGAAGATTGAACATGAGAGAGATGCACTGTCTAAAAAGAGAACTCGCGAAATTACGCGTATTGCCAATGACAGATGGGAAAGCCTGGCTGGCGGATCAATTGGGGTCAATCGGACAGAAGGAAAAATACAGATCAATAATACAACGGTCTTATTTTCGAGCATTCGGGGTGCGGAAATGAACATGATGACCGGTTGCCGTGTTGTCACCGGGAGAGTTCCAAAACCAAATCAAAGAAACATGCTTCTTTAGGAGGCGCTGTAGCTGGAGGCATGCTATTTGGACTGCTTGGAGCAGCAGTTGGGGCTGTTGGGCTTGGCGAAATGGATGGAAAGACCACCGGGACTACAGTGTCTGATCAGATACCTACCTGTACTCATCTGGGCGTTATGGTCAATATTGATGGTTTTATGTCAGAGGTGGTATTGCTCTCGAATCAAGTAGACCAAACGAGTGCTGCATTTGTAAATGCCAGAAATGAAGCACAGAGTATTATTGCGCAGCTTGGCAAATTGGCTAAGATGCCTGTTCCATCGAGCTTTTTGCAACCGGAGGAGGAACAGTCTGTGAAAGAGATCGAAGCGCAGATCGCGGCCAAGCAGTCAGAGCTCCAGATTGCCATCAACGACAGACCTACATATGATATTCCGGCTATGTACCGTACTCCAGAGCAACGGGGAATGTCGGATGAGCAGTATTTGCAGTATTTAAATAATACAGATGCACAAAGAATGTCACAAAGTGCAGCGCATGAGGATGCGTTAAAAAGGACACAAGCGGAGCAGAAGGCAGTTTGGCAGACCAAAAGCGAAGCAGAACGAGCTGAAAGAAACGCTCACATAGAGCAAAGAGTGGATAATGCAGGTTATCTGAGTACGCTCAGTTCGGTTGCCACATTGATCTATAATATTATTTTTTGGTTTCTGTCTGTATTTGTGCTGATTTTCGCTATTGCAGGATTTGCAAATGCAGGTATTGTGAGCGGTATTATTTATTTGATCACAGCGATAATGATCAATCCGCTGGTTGGCGATCATATTCGGGATAAGGGCGCTGCATTTCCCAAATGGGCGGTTATTATTATATTGATAGTTGGATTTCTGGCGGGAGCGTTGACGTTTCCGATCACGGATACGTCCTCTAATAAAACAGCGAGTATAGAAAGAGTAAATTTTTGAAAGATATTCTCATTTAACGTTGCGTTGATTTCTTTTTGTGTATAATGATAACTGAGGTCGTTCGATATGCATTGTGCCTGTCAGAGGATGACGGTGCCTGATCTTGCATACGAAGGTCATAATATAATAAAAACAGGGGAGCTTGAATATAGCAGGCTGAGAGGAAGTGCTCAAACTTCGACCCTTTAACCTGATGCGGATAATGCCGCCGTAGGAAGTCATGATAAGAAGATTTTTTTGCAGGAGGCATCAGATGTCTCCTGTTTTTTTACTTTATAGGATTAAAGTGTCAGTGGATTTTGGCACTAGGATCCATTACCAACAGAGGAGGAGAAGCATGGTAAAAGTAAATGGTGAGTTGTTAGATCTTGCAGGAAAGACAATTTCTGAATATTTGACAACAACAGAGTATGATCAAAGCGAATTGCGGTAGAGCGCAATGGAGAAATTGTTTTGAAATCGCAATATGATGATGTGGTTTTGCAGGATGAAGACAGCATAGAAGTTGTCAGCTTTGTAGGAGGTGGTTGATGAAATGTCGATGAACAGGGAACAAAGTTTGGCTATCCCCACAAAGGAAGAATGGATGGCAGCGCTCACGATGCGCCATGGAGAGGAACGGCAGAAAGCATTTTCGGCTGCAACAGTTGCTGTTTGTGGATTGGGCGGACTTGGCTCGAACATAGCGACCGCATTGGCGCGTGCCGGCATTGGTAAATTGATCTTGATGGATTTTGACTGCGTGGATATTACGAATCTTCACCGTCAGCAGTACAAGATCACGCAGATCGGAATGCCCAAGACAGAGGCGATGGTACAGAATCTGCGGGAGATCAATCCTTATATTGATACGGAGATACATACTGTGCGCATTACAACGGAAAATGCGGTTGCTCTTTTGCAGGAGGCGGACATTGTATGTGAAGCGTTTGACAATCCGGAAGCGAAGGCAATGCTTACGAACCTCGTGTTGGAGCAGTTCCCACAAAAAGTATTTTTGTGGCGGGCTCCGGTATGGCGGGATTTGGGGATCCTAATATGATCCGGACGCGGAAATTGACAGAGCATTTTTATTTGTGCGGTGATGGATGCAGTGATGTTGCGGACGGCGTTGGATTAGTGGCGTCCAGAGTGATGATCTGTGCGGCACATCAGGCACATACGATTCTGCGCATCCTCGCAAAGGAGCAATAGACAGCATACTAAAAGGCTGACGACACAACGGAAAGAAGCAGCCAAATAAATGACACATACAACAGAAATGGAGATTATCATGAAAGATGACAAATTAGTAATTGGTGGACACGAGTTCAACTCTCGTTTTATTTTAGGTTCTGGAAAATATTCCATGAAGTTAATCGAGGCGGCAGTAAAAGACGCCGGAGCGGAGATCATTACGCTTGCAGTGCGTCGTGCCAATACGAAAGAGCAGGAAAATATTTTGGATTACATTCCGGAAGGGATAACGCTATTGCCGAATACCAGTGGCGCCAGAACGGCGGAGGAAGCCATTCGTATTGCACGTTTGGCGCGGGAACTGGGCTGTGGCGATTTTGTTAAAGTAGAGATCATGCGCGACTCGAAGTATTTATTGCCGGACAATCAGGAAACGATCCGTGCAACAGAAATTCTTGCGAAAGAAGGATTTGTGGTTATGCCATATATGTATCCGGATCTCAATACGGCTAGGGATCTTGTGAACGCCGGTGCATCTTGCGTGATGCCATTGGCTTCACCGATTGGATCCAACAAAGGATTGGCAACGAAGGAGTTTATTCAGATATTGATCGATGAGATTGATCTTCCGATCATTGTAGATGCCGGTATTGGAAAACCATCACAGGCATGTGAAGCAATGGAAATGGGTGCAGCGGCGATCATGGCAAATACAGCACTTGCAACCGCAGGAGATCTGCCAATGATGGCATCTGCGTTCAAGGCAGCGATCGAGGCCGGAAGAAAAGCATATCTGGCGGGGAATTGGAAGGGTATTGACGCGTGGTGCATCTGCTTCGATCCATTGACCGGATTTTTGCGCGACTAAGGCGATACAGATTAAGGTGTCAAAAAGTTTGAATAGCTCTATCATAGAAAGGGACTATAGACACCATAATCCTATATAGGAAAGGAATATAAAATGGAAAATCAATTTTTAGTAGATTCTGAGTATCTTTCCCCGGAGGCTCTTGCGGTAAAGCACCGTCTTGAGACAGATCCTTCTTCAGAAAAGATCATATGGAATATTTACCAGGAATGGAGATCATTGAGTCAGACGGACCGCTATACGGCAAAAAGAGGGCAGCATTAGAGCATGAGACATGTACGATCGAGGATTTTAAGGCGTTGCTCTCCCCGGCAGCAGAACCCCTTTTTGGAGCAGATGGCGGAGCGTGCACGAAGGGAAACGAGTAAACATTTCGGTAACACGGTGTATCTTTTTACACCGTTGTATATTGCCAATTATTGTGAAAATTACTGCGTGTATTGTGGCTTTAATTGCTATAATCATATCAACCGCATGAAGCTGACGATGGAGCAGATCGAAAAGGAAATGAAAGTTATTGCGGATTCCGGCATGGAAGAAATTTTGATCCTGACCGGCGAGAGCAGAGGGCAAAGTTCGGTAGAATATATTGGAGAAGCCTGTAAATTAGCGAGAAAATATTTTCGGATGGTTGGACTTGAAATTTATCCGGTCAACAGTGATGAATATCGTTACCTGCATGAATGTGGTGCAGATTATGTGACCGTATTTCAGGAAACCTATGACACGGACAAGTACGAAACGCTGCATTTGATGGGACACAAGCGGAGCGAAGCACTGCGGAGGCGTGGCATTTTCGGCGTTGCTTGGTTTGTCCGATTTTCGTAAAGACGCACTTGCCAGCGCACTTCATGTATATTATTTACAGAGAAAGTATCCGCATGCGGAAATGTCTCTTTCCTGTCCGAGACTAAGACCGATCATTAACAATGACAAGATCAATCCGTTGGATGTTCACGAAAAGCAGCTTTGTCAGATCATCTGTGCTTATCGCATTTTTCTGCCATTTGTGGGTATTACGGTATCCTCACGTGAGAGCGCCTCTTTTCGTGATGGCATTGTAAAAATAGCGGCAACGAAAGTATCAGCAGGGGTTTCTACCGGAATCGGGGATCACGACAGTAAGTACAATGGCAAAGAAAACGAAGAACCACAGGGCGATGAGCAGTTTGAGATCAACGACAGCCGCAGTCTGGATAAGATGTATCAGGATATCGCGGAAGAGGGATTGCAGCCGGTCTTGAACGATTATCTTTATATTGGTTAGTTGCTCTGTAAATAAGGGGAAACCTTGTCAGAAGTGCCCCTATTAAAAGATGGAAAGGTGGAGGATAATGAGAAATTTTGATCCGAGTTTATATTTTATTACGGACAGTACCGGATTTACGGAAGAGGAGTTTTTGTACCGGGTCGAGCAGGCATTGATCGGAGGAGCAACGATGCTGCAGCTTCGTGAAAAAGAAAAGACGACCAGAGAATATATGGAGCTTGCTATCAAGGTGCATGCGCTCACGCAGAAGTTCAATGTGCCGTTATTGATTGACGATCGTGTGGATGTAGCACTTGCGGTTGATGCAGAGGGTGTACATGTTGGCGCCAGTGACTTGCCGGTTGCGGCAGCCAGACGTTTGATGGGCGATCATAAGATTGTTGGCGCGACGGCAAAGACAGTTCCTTGGGCGCAGGATGTCTATGAGCAGGGAGCCGATTACTTAGGCGTGGGAGCGATTTACCCAACAACAACTAAAGTAAAAACCGTGTTGACTTCGACAGATACACTGCGGGACATCTGTGAGGCAGTGCCTATCCCGGTCAATGCGATCGGCGGCCTGAATAAGGATAACCTGGATATATTGGACGGCATTCCAATCGCAGGGATCTGCGTAGTGTCGGCGATCATGAAAGCGCCGGATCCGGCATTAGCGGCTAAAGAATTACGAGCACAGGCAGAGAAGCAAAAGAGTTCACAGAAAATTCACAAAAAATATTAGCACTCACTATTGACGAGTGCTAATAAAAGTAGTATAACATAATCAGAACGAAGGAAGAGGAAAGAAAAAGAAGTAAGATTCAAATCCCAAGTTCCCAAAATGTAACTTTTACATGTGTGAGCATTAAAAAGTTGAAGGAGGAATGACTTATGTTAATGCCTAGTATTTTTGGAGAAAACTTATTTGATGATTGGATGGATTTTTCATTCCCGGATATTGACAAGGCTTTGTATGGCAAGCATGCAAAGAACGAGATGAAAACAGATGTCCGTGAGACCGAAGATGGTTATGAATTGGATATCGACCTGCCTGGCTTTAAGAAAGATGAAGTCACAGCACAGTTGGATAACGGATATTTGACGATACAGGCATCCAAGGGCCTAGACAAAGAGCAAAAAGATAAGAAAGGCAAATATATCCGCAAGGAGCGTTATGCCGGTTCAATGAGCCGCAGCTTTTATGTTGGTGATGCGATCACGGAGGAAGATGTTCATGCGAAATATGAGGATGGTATCTTGAAACTGTCCGTGCCGAAGAAAGAAGCCAAAGCAGTAGAGCAGACGAAACACATTGCCATTGAAGGATAATGTGAGGTTAGAAAGTTTGTCCCTAACAAATAGATGGAATTGCAAAGGCTTTCGTGACCAGGGGCGTCATACCGTAAGGTATGGCGCCTTTTTGTGCTGTTTGGTACCGCATTTTGCTCAACCTTCCCATACCGGGACATCTCAGACACTCCTTCAGGCATGTATGCATCAGAGACTTAACAAAATAAGAAATCACGTAAAAACGTTGCGTTCTGCGGCAATTATCTTAGTTCTCAGATGGCAGAACAATTTAATGTATTGGCTGCAAAATGTTTTATTTATTGCTGATATAATAAGCAATATGTGGTTGTGGAGAATTTGCGGTATGGCAGGTTTGAGTATTTTATTTCATTGTGAATACATCTTGATTGTGCTAAAATAAAACAGACTGTGAGAATGAACATTTTGCAGTAGAGGATTAACATATATGACAATAAATTCTTTGTTTGCTACACTGTTATAGCGAATATATAGTGGCAGGAGGTAAGGAATGAGGTACTATAAGAAAGCAATCGCAGCGATCATGGCTGTTGCTGTTTTGGTCGGATTGGAACCATATATAGAGAGGATTAGTATTCACGGTGTGCAATGTGCCTCTGCACAGACATTAGAAGATACTATGGAGACATCAGCACAACTGTCGGAAAGTGCAACGGGAATCCCTACACAGACACCGGACGTCACACAAGGAGTATCTGCGTGTGATTATTATCAAAATATGTCAACCATTGGAAAAGATACATCGGTTGTCACGATATCCAATGCGGACGATCTTCGTGCTTATATGAAGATTATGCAAAAAGTGACCGGATTTGGGTTGACTTTTGTGCAGACAGCAGACATTGCGCTCAGTGACTACAACTTTCGATATGATAAATCTTTGAAACGTATTGCTGTTTATGATGGTGATGCGTTAAAATGCACCGTTGCATCGGATGGAACTGCGTATCAGCCGGACAATTCCGATCGCAGCGCTTCGTATGCAGCACTTGGTATGTCGGAAGATTTTCTATGGTTACACGGTCACGATTTTCATGGTGTGTATCAGGGAAATCATCATCGGATATCGGGGGGCTTTGCTTGGAGGATCGAGTGCGATTTTCGGAAATGCGAGAGGTGCAGTGGTCAATTTGGTTCTGGAAGGATGCGCAGAAATTGCGGCAACTGATTGTGCATTGTTTGCGAAAGAGTTACAGCGATTGTGAACTGTTGTGCCAGGAACTGCATCATAGTTGATGTGGAGCGTGGGTACTCAGCGTGGGATGTTGGTGCTTTTGCCAGCCGTGTGACGGAAAAAGCAGTTGTAGAACAATGCACCTCTGAGAACAATCAGGTGATTGCAGAAGGTATATGTGGAGAGAACATTAATCTAAATGTTGGTGGAATCGCAGGCAGTAGTTATGGTTCTATTAGAGATTGCCGGGTGCAGGGAGGCGTTGTGCATGGAAGTAATGCCGGTGGAGTGAGCGGTCTAATATCTGCTGGCGAAATTATGGGGTGCTGCAATTCCGCAGATGTTTATGGGATGTGTTATACCGGGGGGATTTGCGGCTGGAATGCAGCCTTGACGTATTTGCAGATGTCTGAGTGTGTGAATGAGGGGACCGTACATGGGTGTTCCGAGACGAGTGGGAGTATGAAGCAATATGCAGGTGGGATTATCGGGTATACATTAAACGGAATTACGATTAACAGATGTCGTAATGCAGGAAATATCAGTTCCGGAGAGCAATCCTGTAATGCGGCACCGGTTAGCGTAGGTGGTATATTGGGCGGTGGCTGGAATGACGGAAGCTGTGACTGGATCATTTCTAATACAGTTAATACCGGAACGTTGATCGAACGGCAGCATTCCATCAGCTATATTGGTGGCGTTGTCGGAGACGGTGCCTATCCTCTGCTAAGGCTTTCTAATATTGCGAACTTCGGAACGCTGCTCTATACAGTACAGGATACGTATGCAGAGGCGGCGATTGGCGGTATATTGGGCAGAGGCTGTGAGGCAGAACAGACAGGATCAACTATTTGGAATTTACTGCAGCAGCATGCCATGACGAACTGTGTAAATTATGGAACGGTGCAATTTGACAGTGATTCGAAAAGTGAAGAACAAATCGACTATCATGCGGTGACTGGTGGCGGACTATCCGGAAATGCTGCTGCGACCGCATGGGAAAATTGTTATGAAGCTTATCAGCTCTGCCCCTATTTGGAAAAGAGGGGAATGGTACGATCATGGAGGTTCATCAGATCGATCGTGCACAAAAAAGAGCAGGAGAGGCTTCTGCGGCGTTCATTAGTGAGAATGCAGCGTCTTATGCGCACACTTCCTCACTGGCTGAAGCCTTAAATGCATATGTTTCAGCACAGAATGGAGCGAAAGGGGATTATCTGTCTTGGCTGCAGGGAGACGATACGTATCCTACGTTAAATCTCACGATCGATCTGACGAGAAGCGGATATTCGACCGATAGACTGGTGGACGGTGCTTCCTTGTTGCCAAAACCAAGTGCGGCACCCACGAGTTCACCAACGAAAACACCGACAGCGAATCCAAGTGTTACGCCATCTGTGGCGCCGAACATCCGTCCGACAGCTAACCCAAGTGTTACGCCATCTGTGGCACCGAACATCCGTCCGACAGCTAACCCAAGTGTTACGCCATCTGTGGCACCGAACATCCGTCCAACAGCGGTTCCGACGAAACGACCAACGGTTGTACCGACAAAGCGTCCGGCGGCACCGACAAAGCACCCATGGAAACCCACGATAGCACCGAAGAAATATCCTGCACCGCGCGTGAAAGTAGTCCGCAAGAAGACCAAAGCCGGTCAGCGGTATATTCAGGTGTCTCTGCGCAAAAAACAAAATTGTTATTTGCAATTTTACCGTAAAACTGCGAAAGGTTTTCGACAGATCAAACTTATGAACAATTACTTGCAGCGTGGACACCGCAAGATTAACATTGCCTATAGCAGGAAGATGAAAACCGTGACGTACAAGATACGTATCTACAGGAAAGTAAACGGTCGCCGGAAGTACAGCAAATTTACGAAAGTAAAGAAAATGCGGTTATCCTAGCGCATTACTTTTTAAACAGCTGTTGTGTCGGATGGGAAAAAACGGATAAAAAAATAAGAAATTGATAGACAACTATGACATATAATTAAGAAAACAATAGACAAAATCAGTATATCAGCATTGATACACATAAGGGAGTAGTACAGACATTGGAAGACAAAAAGTATTGTATGAATTGTATGCAGCCATTGAGTTGGGATGGAACTTGTCCACATTGCGGTCTGGCAGCAGAGAAGATTTCGGATGCTCCGCATCATATTCCACATGGCAGTAAGTTATTTCACGGCAAATATTTGGTTGGTCGTGTGCTTGGTGAAGGTGGATTTGGTATTACATATATCGGTCTGGATCTGACGCTTTTAATCGCTGTGGCGATCAAAGAATATTTCCCAAATGGTCTGGTTTGGCGAAAATGCGATAAAACCAGATCATCTTATCAGGTTACCCCGTATACTCCGGAATCCAAAGTGTTATTCGAACGTGGCAAGGACGATTTTCTCAAAGAAGCCAGAGTGCTGTCACAGTTTGGCACACAGGAAGGCATTGTCCGTACACGCAGTTTTTTTGAAGAAAATGACAGTGTATATTTGGTTATGGATTATGTGCGTGGAGGCAGCATTAAGGATTATGTGAAACGGAATGGACCATTTTCACCACAAAATTGTTGGAATATATTGCACAATCCGATCCGGGCATTGCTGGACCTGCATCAGAGGGGTCTTGTTCATCAAGATGTCAGCCCGGATAACGTGATCATAAATGCAGAGGGCAATGGCGTATTGATTGATTTTGGCGCAGTCAGACATGCAAATGCCATTGATGACAAGACGCGGACTTCTATATACAAACAGGACAGGAAGCGAGCGAGGACACGGAATTAAAGCAAAAGAGTCATACCAGCCAGCTATGGAATATGTACAGAGTGCAAAAAAGACAAAGAACCGGCTGATTTTCTGGAATGGATGTTAGAGCATGCTTCGATGTTTAAGGGCTATGGTAAAATGGGACTGAAAGTGTTCCATGAATACCGGGAAAAGATCGTGTATTACGCCAACAAAGAAGTACATGAACGTCTTGTTCGTGCTTTGGAGCAGACGGATTTTAAGGAATGGTCGGCAGAACATGGATACAAGACACCGGATTATGATAGAGGTGTTGTGCAGTATTTGAAAAATAAAAAGCGACGTAAAGATCCGGGCATTGACCAAAATTCATTACGAAGTATACAACGGGATCATTTGCTGTATTATTCCAAAATGGAAAAGAATCTGGTGATGCTGCGCGAACTGTATGCAGCTATTTTGATTCCGCAAGAAGAGCGGGATAGTGGCAGGAGCATCGTTTTTCAGAAACAGCTTAAAAAATATGCCGTCGGAATTTCACTTTATGACCGATGATTATGTATCTAAGCTATTGACGGTATCCAAGCAAAAGGAGTGTTTATTCCGATTATCCAGTGAGTATGCCAAGACGAGGGACAAGAAGTGGTCGATCAAGATAAAAAGTCAAAAACAGCGCTGTCGTCAGGTGCAGCGTTCGGATATCCTGCCTATGATCCAGTGGGTTGCAGTACACCGTTATCTGGAGGAAAATGAAAAGCAGGATAGGGAATACGATCAACAGGAAGCGAAAGAGATGTTTGAGCAGATGGCAGAGGAAGCCCTGCAAAAATGCGATATGGCACCATTAAATCCGAGATATCGGTTAGATTTTGTGCTGCTGTCCTGTTTTGGGGACACAGAGATGTCGTACCTGTCAGAAATATTATGTGAATATATTCAACCGGAAGAAGAGTAGAGTGGAAACACTCTACTCTTCTTCCGGTTTTTTCTTGGTTTGTAAGGTCTGCATTGCATTGCCTAGCATTTCGTAGGCATTATTTGATCTCGCCTCGTTTATGTCGTTCAAAGAAATCTTTTGTTTCCTTAGCAACAACACCGCTCAGTGCGAATAATGCGATCATGTTTGGCAATGCCATCAATCCATTGAAGATATCTGCAATCGTCCAAACAGCTTTTACAGTCATATATGGTCCGATGAAGATCGCAAGGATATAAATATATCGGAAGATCTTCACATGCTTCATATTACCTCCGCTTAAGTATTCTAAGCAGCGCTCACCGTAGTAGTCCCATCCGAGAATCGTTGTGAAGGCGAAGAATACCAGACATAGCATTAACACAAAAGCAGCAAATTCATTCGGGAAAGGAAGTCCCTTCTGGAATGCATAAGTTGTTACCTGAACGCCCTCTAAGCCCGGTACTTTCCAGGCTCCGGTAAGTACAATAGACAGACCGGTCAATGTACAGATTACGATCGTATCAATAAAAGTACCGGTCATGCTGACAAGACCCTGGCGAACAGGCTCTTTTGTCTGTGCAGCAGCTGCTGCGATCGGTGCACTACCAAGACCGGCTTCGTTGGAAAAGATACCTCGTGCAACACCTTTCTGCATAGCAACTAACATACTTCCTACGGCTCCGCCGGTGACGGCCTTCGGCGTAAATGCTGCAACAACGATTGTTTTAATTGCTGCCGGTAGTGCTGTAATATTGCAAAGAATTAAGATAATAACAACGACGAAATATAAAATTGCCATAAATGGTACGATAACCTGACTGACGCTTGCGATTCGCTTTACACCACCGATCAATACGGCGGCAACGCAGAACGTTAAGATTAAAGAAGCGATCACAACAGACCAGGAATAATCTGCCAAAAAGGAATGGATTTTACACGGTGTGTATTATTTGGATCAAAGAAGTTGTTTACGGCACTGGAGATACCATTTACCTGACTAAAGGTACCGATGCCGAATAATCCAACGCATACGCCAAAAATGCAAATAATTTTGCGAGCCATTTCCAACGCTTGCCCATTCCCTGCTCTATGTAATAGAAAGGACCGCCTAAGCTATGTCCATCTTTCGCAACAACACGATATTTTACAGCAAGTAATCCTTTCGGAGAATTTTGTAGCCATTCCTAGGAAGGCTGCGACGATCATCCAAAATAAAGCACCGGGACCACCGGCACCTACTGCTGTTGCGACACCGACGATATTGCCGGTACCGATCGTAGCACTTAGTGCTGTACAAAGTGCCGAGAAACTGGAAATTTCGCCTTCGCCACCTTCTTCGTTTTTGATCATCCACTTGAGTGCTAACGGAAGTTTGCGAACTTGAAGTAGTTTGATACGGGTTGTTAGAAGAAGTCCACCTGCCATGATCAATATGATCAGAGGGATGCCCCATACTAAATTGTCAACAGTTACGAGAAACTTATTGATTTCTTTCCACATTTTTTTACCTTTCTTTTGTTTTCTGTCCTTTTTACCTGAGAGATTCCAGCCATAGGCTTGTTGCACCTTCGGTATCTGCCAAAACCGCAGAATTCTCCAGAGAGTCGATCCATTTACAGTTACACCGTATTGCACGGCACCTGAGAGTGTTACTCCTTCGGCAGGTGAAACCACCATTTTCCTGTAAACTTCATATCGAAACACACAATATATACTATATAACGTCTCCTATTTTTTTTCAAGAAAAAGAAAAAAGCATTGACAACTAATAGAAGTTAGATTATACTAACTAGCGTGAAATAAAAATTATTTCGCATTATTTTTTTGAAGGTGGGTTAGTAAACGCTAACTATAATAAGTTATAGAAAGAAGAGGGTACTGTGATGGCAAAAGAAGTGATTATTCAGAAAATGAAAGACTCCGGCTGCAGAATTACGAAGCAGCGTATGATACTCTTAGATATTATTCTGGAGGAGGATTGTTCTTGCTGCAAAGAAATTTATTTTAAGGCATCCAAGAAAGACTCCAAGATCGGTGTGGCAACCGTATATCGTATGATCAATTCTCTGGAAGAAATCGGAGTGATCAGCCGCAAGAATATGTTTAAGGTAATGTAGTTAATAGATTGTTTTGCAAAAAGCATTTTATATAGGGGACAAAAACATATCGTGTGCATTTATGTTTTTATTCCGCATGAATTCTACAAAAAAGGCAGAAACTTATGTTGATGCCTTTTTTTGTTACTTTATAGGAAACTGCTCACTACAGTAACTTCCCATACCGGAAGTTACTGTTCAAACCACATATTGCTTATTATGTCGATGGTCTAATTATATTTTGCAGCTATTAGATAGTGAATCCTGCCATCAAAAAATATAGCAATTACCTTGCTAAACCGGGACATCTCAGGCACTCCTTTAGGCATGTACTCGTCAGAGACTGAACAAAATGAGAAAACGTATCAGAAGTATGTATTGACGAATGAAAGGGGGTTAGTTATTATATAAATGAGTTAGCAAAGACTAACTCAAAAGGAGGGAACGGTCATGCGAATAGAGACCTGGGAAATCATGCAGAATGCAGATTTGGATGAGATAGAATTGCAATTGGCGTTTCAGTGTGCACCGCTTATTACCGGTTTGAAGGTGTCTAATCTGTTTCAGATTGACAGCAGACATTATAAAAGATTATGTGAAATATTGGATAAAAGCAATTTTTCATTTTGTGGTTTGGGCGGAAGAAATGGGTCTGTGTCGTTGCTGATCTATCAAAAAGAATGGCTGGAGCAGTTTTTACAGCAAGAGGAGGTGCGGATATTGATGCATCGTTTGGGCTATAGGGATCTGCACTTGGAGCGGGTATTGACCAAGTTTCGCAGCAGATATATCCGATATATGCAAAAAAACAGCAGTTCCCGCACGAGATGGGAGTACTGCTCGGATATCCGCCGGAGGATGTGGAAGGCTTTATTATATACGAAGGAAAGAACTCTTTGTGTGAGGGGTATTGGAAAGTGTATGCAGAACCGCAAAAGAAGCTTCGGCTGTTTGCACAATATGATAAAGCAAGAGAGTGGCTTTTGGATCTGCTGTATTGTGGCGTTGGGATGGAGGATATTGTAGGGGTAGCTCTTGATGCGGAAAGCAGAGCAATTTCGCAGGATTATCTTTTTTTGCTTCGTGAGATAGGGGCATGATCCGGGAATGCACTGTGATTCTGTATTGTTACAAATAATATAGGCGAAGAAACTTCGCGGTATAAATATGGTGCCTGATATTCAGCAAAACGAGATTGCGGGATAACAGGAACATCAAAGAATGGAGGATTATTATGAGCAAAGTATCAATTGTGTACTGGACACAAGGTGGCAACACACAGGCTATGGCAGAGGCAATCGGCGAGGGTGTTACGGCAGCCGGTGGTGAGGCGGATGTTGTATTTGTCAGCGATGCTAATATTGCAGATTTAAAAGCAGAGGGTGCATTTGCATTGGGATGCCCGGCGATGGGCGCCGAGGTGCTTGAGGAAATGGAGATGGAACCTTTTGTTCAGGATGTTGAGAGGTTTGCCAATGGCAAAAAGATCGCGTTATTTGGTTCTTATGGATGGGGAGATGGTCAGTGGATGCGCGACTGGGAAGACCGCATGACCGCTGCAGGAGCAACACTGGTTGGCGGTGAAGGCGTGATCTGTCAGGAAGCGCCGGATGAGGCTGCATTACAAAACTGCATCGAGATTGGTAAACAGCTTGTGAACGCATAAGTTTAGGTGTATCATTTCGTGGCAAAAAGCATTCTGGGAGCATTTTGTCATGAATTTATTATTTGGATTCTTTTGATTTAAGTCTAAAAGCGGTCTTATTGATAAAATATATCAATAAGACCGCTTTTGGCTGGAAATTAACAAAAAATCGTAATGTATAATACTTTTTTGAGAATTCTCTACAATAGATTATAGCAGAAGCGCACGGTTTTGTGATGCTTCGGAAATGGAGGAAGCATATGTTAGATTGTTTAAAAAAGTGGATGGTAAAAAATTAGGAGTGTTTGCAGCCGGTGTAGCATTTGGTACTGCAGGTATCAAAGTATTATCCAGCAAAGATGCAAAGAAGCTTTATACAAATTGTACAGCAGCCGTTCTTCGTGCTAAGGAGTGTGTGTTAAAGACAGCAACGAAAGTGCAGGAGAATGCCGAGGATATTTATGCAGAGGCACAGCAGATCAATGAGGACCGTGCGGAAGCAGAAGAGGTTCTTGGTGAGGAAGAGAATGTAGAAGCGGAAACAACAGAAGAATAATTAACGCTGCACCTGTGGACGGGGTCGCTGTCTACAGGTGTTTTGTCGTTTATTGTCCGGGTGTGCTCTGTGCAGAGATGCCCGGACAGCGTTTTAATTAGAATACCGGTTTCAATGGTTAGAAAGGCATGAATAATTATGAAGTTTGTCATTAAACATGAGATAAGAGGTCGTATTCGAGTACATCTGATCGGAAAAGCAATGAGTTTTGCGCAGGCAGACACGTTGCAATATCAATTTGAGCAGATGAAAGATGTAACGGCGGTCAAGGTACAGGAACGTACGATGGACGTTACGATCTGTTATATAGGAAGCCGTAAACATATTATTACGGCATTAGGACAGTTTTCTTATGATAAGGTGGAAGTGCCGGAGGTGTATCTCAAAAATTCAGGCCGGGAAATGAATCGTTTTTATTGGGATAAATTGGTTGATCAGACGGTAGTACATTTTGTAAACAAGATATTTTTGCCGGCACCGTTACGGGCCGGGATCGCTACTGTGAGATCGGTCAAATATATTGTGCAGGGTGTTAAGACTTTGGCTAAAAGAAAAATAGAAGTACCGGTGTTGGATGCAACGGCGATCAGTGTGTCTTTAATACGAGGTGATTATAAGACGGCGGGCGCTGTCATGTTTTTACTTAGTATGGGTGAGATCTTAGAGGAATGGACGCATAAAAAATCAGTCGGAGATCTGGCACGAAGTCTGTCCCTCAATATTGATAAAGTATGGCTTGTTACCGATGATACGGAAGTGCAGGTGTCGGTTGCACAGATTAAGGAGGGCGACCGGATTCGTGTACATATGGGAGCTGTTATTCCGTTTGATGGCATTGTGATGGAGGGAGAAGCGTTAGTCAATCAGGCATCGCTTACCGGAGAGTCGCTGCCGGTGCGTAAGGCGGCAGAAAGTCCTGTTTATGCGGGTACCGTTGTTGAAGAAGGAGAGATTACTCTTTTGGTCAAAGAAAGTACCGGATCCAGCAAATACGAAAAGATTGTTACGATGATCGAGGATTCCGAGAAGCTCAAGTCGTCCTTGGAAGGCAAAGCGGAGCACTTAGCTGACCGACTGGTACCATATACGTTTTTGGGTACCGGCCTTACGTTGGCATTGACACGTAATACTGTGAAAGCGTTGTCAGTATTGATGGTTGATTTTTCCTGTGCATTGAAATTGGCAATGCCGTTGTCGGTACTGTCGGCGATCCGTGAATCCAGTGCACATGATATTACTGTGAAAGGCGGTAAATTCTTAGAGGCAGTTGCGGAAGCCGATACGATCGTGTTTGATAAGACAGGAACGCTCACTAAGGCACAGCCTACGGTAGTTGAGGTGATTCCGTTTGACGATAGAAGCCCTGATGAGCTGCTTCGTATTGCAGCCTGTTTAGAAGAGCATTTCCCTCATTCTATGGCAAAGGCTGTTGTTGTTGAGGCAATGAAACGCGGTCTTGTTCATGAAGAACTGCACACGAAAGTAGAATATATCGTGGCACATGGTATTTCCTCTACGATCAATGACAAGAAGATCATTATCGGAAGTCATCATTTTGTCTTTGAAGATGAGGGCGCTGTCGTTCCGGAGGATAAGAAGGAACAGTTTGAGCAGCTTCCGGAGCAATATTCTCATTTGTACATGGCGATGGATGGTAAATTGGTTGCCGTGATCTGTATCGAAGATCCACTGCGAGTTGAGACAGCTGAGGTGATCCGTGAATTAAAACATCTTGGTATTCATAAGGTTGTGATGATGACTGGTGACAGTGACCGCATTGCTGCTAATATTGCTCAAAAGGCTGGTGTTGATGCGTATTATTCGGAAGTGCTTCCGGAGGATAAGGCTAATTTTGTGGAGCAGGAAAAGAAAGCAGGACATAAGGTTATTATGGTTGGTGATGGGATTAATGATTCTCCGGCATTGTCGGCGGCTGATGTAGGCATTGCGATCAGTGAGGGCGCGGAAATCGCCAGAGAGATTGCAGATGTTACGATCGCAGCAGATGACTTGCGTGAGATCATTACACTCAAGAAAATCAGCAATGCTTTGATGAAGCGTATTGACAGAAATTATAAAGTTATTGTAGGATTTAATACAGCACTTATTCTGTTCGGCGTTGGTGGTGTACTTCAGCCAACAATGTCGGCATTATTACACAATACGTCGACCATATTGATCAGTCTGAAGAGCATGGAAAACTTGTTGGAAGAGTAAGATATCATCTGAGAGGGGGTATTGTAACAAGAATTAGGAGGAGTTTATGAAAGATATCAAGAAACCAGAGTTTATGCTGGAAGCGATGCGAGGACGGAGAGGGTTTATCGCCGTGCTTGAGATATTGATCGCGATTGTAGTCTTTGTGGTCAGTTCGATCGCAATGTCCATTGGTACGATTCCTTTAATGATCGGTTATTTCGTGAGTGATCCGGAGTTTATGAAAACGGCACAGTCTGTCGCGGACGGATCGATGGATTCGCTGCAATATATGCAGAAAATGCAGGACTATGCACTCCATTTGCCGGATTGGATGACCATTGCAACACTTTTATTAGAAATCCTGATGATTGCGGTTGTTTTTGTCTATTGCCGTTTTTTGGAGAAGAGAAAGATCCGTACATTAGGATTTCGTAAGAAGGGAATGGTTCCACAGTATTTGAAGGGTGCTGTGGCTGGAGCACTATTTTTTAGCGTAGCATATTTGATCTGTGTTCTAACAGGAAGTATTCATGTAGAAGGATTGGTGACCAATATGGCACCTCTGGGGATTCTTGGTTACCTTGTTGGATATTTGGTACAGGGCATGGCAGAAGAGGTGCTTTGCCGCGGCTATCTGTTTGTATCGTTGTCGAGAAGACATTCCGTCGTGTATTCGGCAGTGCTCAGTGCACTGTTCTTTGCTATGTTACATGGTGCCAATTCCGGCTTGACGCCACTTGCGGTATTTAACTTATTCCTGTTTGGTATTTTCGCAGCACTGTTGTTGGTAAAATGTGAAAATATCTGGGTTGTTGGTGCGTTCCACAGTTTGTGGAATTTTGCACAGGGGAATATTTATGGCATTCAGGTCAGCGGTAATTCTCTACAGCCGGCAATCTTAAACAGCAGCAACGTGAAGGGACATGGTTTGATCAACGGTGCAGGCTTTGGCTTAGAAGGTGGTCTTGGCGTGACGCTTGTACTTGGTCTTGGTATTGCCTATTTGGTGTACAATTTGAACAAACAAGGCAAGATCGTGGAATGGGAAGGATTCCGGCCGGTCGGAGAGAATTATAATAACGATATGCCGAGCGGACAGAATTATGCAGGTCCACAGTATAACGGAAATCAGCAGGATTATGCAGGTCCACATTATAACGGAAATCAGCAGGATTATGCAGGTTCACAGTACAACGGAAATGAGCAGAGTTATGCAGGTCCACAGTATGGCAGAGAAGAGCAGGATTACGCCGGTTCGCAATATAATGGAAATGAACAGAGTTACAATGGTTCATCATATAACAGCGATCAGGAAGCTTTTGCCAGACCGCAGGAAGAAGCACAGTTTGGTAAGAGTACAGAAGGCTATGAAAATATGGGCGTAGCACCGGGGCAGACACCTTGGCATCCGGAAACGCCAGAGCAGCAAATGTCCGATGAAAAGACATTTAATGCAGACTATTTTAAGGAATAGACGAGTGAAAAAAAGCAAAGCGCTGGCTTTGCAAGAATTGCTAAAGCAATTCTTGGTAACATCACACTATATAACAGCAATTTCCTATTAAGTGAAATAAGAGGCATGTATGAATGGTATTCGTACATGCCTCTTTGTGATACTTTATAGGAAACTACTCTTTCTCAGGTTGTTTCAAGTTTTTGCGGCTGTTGAGAGCATCAATTTGATTCGGTTTAACTGGTTCACTTCGCTGGCACCCGGATCGTAATCAACAGCAACAATATTGGAATCCGGATAGCAGTGACGTAATTCTTTGATAACACCCTTGCCGACAACGTGGTTTGGCAGACAGCAAAAGGCTGTGTACAAACAATATTTGGAACACCGGAATGGATCAATTCGATCATCTCACCGGTTAAGAACCAACCCTCACCGGTCTGGTTACCACAGGAAACGATCGGTGAAGCATATTCTGCAAGTTTGGCGATTGGAACCGGTGGGTCAAAGCGTTTACTCTCTGTCAGGGCATCGTGCATCGTCTTGCGATAATGTTCAATAAAACGGATCGCAGCGTTGTTGATCAAAGCACTGGATTTCTTTTTGCCTAAATAATCCGCCTTAAAGTTTGCATTGTAAAGACTGTACATAAAGAAATCGATCAGATCCGGACATACTGCCTCGGCACCTTCAGACTCCAATAATTCGACTAAGAAGTTATTGGCAAGTGGAAGGAATTTAACTAAAATCTCGCCGACAATACCAACACGCGGTTTCTTTACATCCAGCAATGGAAGTTCATCAAATTCTTTCACAATGCCGCGGATATTTTTCTTAAATTCGCTGTGTTTTCCGTTTTGAACGGATTTTTGTGCGATCTTCAACCATTTTTCATGCAATGCATTGGCAGATCCCGGAACTGCCTCATAAGGACGTGTTTTGTAGAGGACACGCATAAATACATCGCCGTAGATCAATGCCTGTAATGCACGGTCAGCCATCTTGTAGTTGATGTCTAATCCCGGATTCTTTTCAATGCCGGCGCTCATGGAAATGACAGGAATCTGCTCCATGCCTGCTTTTTCCAAAGCACGACGGATAAATCCGATATAGTTGGTTGCACGACATCCACCACCGGTCTGCGTAATGATCAACGCTACTTTGTTAAGATCATATTTGCCGGAAAGCAATGCCTGCATAAACTGTCCGACAACGAGCAGGGATGGATAACATGCATCGTTGTTTACATACTTTAATCCGTAATCCAGGCACTCGCCGGTGCTAGGTAATACTTCCAAATTGTATCCGCAGGATGCCAGTGCCGGTTCGAGAATATCGAAATGGATCGGAGACATCTGTGGAACAAGGATCGTATAATCTTTACGCATTTGTTCTGTAAAGACTACGCGGTGGTGTGCAGTATCTTTTTTGACCGGTTTGATCTGCTTGCGCTCGCGTTCACGAACAGCGGCGAGCAGAGAGCGGATACGAATACGTGCAGCACCTAAGTTATTAACTTCGTCAATCTTTAATACCGTATAGATCTTATTCTGCAGCGTCAGTATATCGCTGACCTGATCGGTCGTTACCGCATCCAGTCCGCAGCCGAATGAGTTGAGCTGGATCAGATCTAAGTCGGAACGGGTTGCTACATAAGAGGCCGCTTTGTATAGACGGGAATGATACATCCACTGATCCATAACGATCGTAGGACGATCTACGTTGCCGAGTTCGGATACACTGTCTTCAGTCAATACGGCAACACCGAAAGAGGTGATCAGTTCCGGAATACCGTGATTGATCTCGGATCGGTGTGATATGGTCTACCGGCGAGCACGATACCGTGGCAGCCGTTTTCTTCCATATAAGCGAGTACTTCTCGTCCTTTGGTGGACATATCATCACGTACATGCTGCATTTCTTTCCATCCTGCAGCAGCCGCACGGCGGATTTCCTCTTTGGAAATGCCGTTTTCTTCCGTGAAGTATTCTACCAGACGTTTTGTTAATATTTTTTCACTTTCAAACGACAGGAACGGGTTTTGATATTTGATCTTGCCATCCTGCAGTTCTTCAACATTATTCTTGATGTTTTCTGCATAAGAGGTTACAATCGGGCAGTTGTAATGGTTGCCGGCACCCTCTACCTCACAGCGTTCATATGGCACGCAAGGATAGAAAATGTAATCGAGTCCCTGCTTGATCAGCCAAGATACATGCCCATGCGCAAGTTTTGCCGGATAACATTCGGATTCGCTTGGAATGGACTCAATACCCAGTTCATAGATTTTGCGGCTGGACTCCGGAGAGAGTACCACACGATAGCCAAGTTCGGTAAAGAAGGTAAACCAAAACGGATAATTTTCGTACATATTCAGTACACGTGGAATACCGACTGTACCGCGCACGGCGTGCTCTTCATCTAATGGTTTATAGTGAGCGAAGAGTCGTTTGTTCTTGTATTCAAAAAGGTTTGGAATATTCTTCTTGTTTTTCTGACCGCCAATACCACGTTCACAACGGTTGCCGGAAATAAACTGTCTGCCGCCGGTAAAACGATTGATCGTGAGAAGGCAGTGGTTGGTACAGCCCTTGCAGCGAGACATGGACGTTTCGAAACGAAGCTCGTTGATCTGGTCGATCGTGAGCATCGTGCTTTCCTGTCCGGTATAATGATCTCTGGCAATGAGTGCGGCACCAAACGCACCCATGATACCGGCGATATCCGGACGTACGGCTTTGCAGCCGGAAATGCGCTCAAAGCTTCGCAGTACCGCATCGTTATAGAAAGTACCACCTTGAACAACGACTTTTTCACCAAGATCTTTTGGATCCGTCAGCTTGATCACTTTTAACAAAGCATTTTTGATAACGGAATAAGCAAGTCCGGCAGAAATATCTGCAACGCTGGCACCTTCCTTCTGAGCCTGCTTAACTTTGGAATTCATAAATACAGTACAGCGTGTTCCAAGATCGATCGGATTCTCGGCAAACAACGCAACTTTCGCAAAATCAGCGACCTCGTAATTGAGAGATTTTGCAAAGGTTTCGATAAAGGAACCACAGCCGGAGGAACAAGCCTCGTTTAACTGAACTTTATCAACGGAGTGGTTTTTGATCTTGATGCATTTCATATCCTGACCACCGATATCCAAGATACAGTCTACTTCCGGTTCAAAGAACGCAGCAGCATTGTAGTGTGCTACCGTTTCTACTTCACCCTCGTCCAAAAGGAGCGCAGCCTTTAACAGTGCTTCGCCATATCCGGTAGAGCAGGATCGAACGATCTGTGCTCCAGCCGGCATTTTACTGTAAATATCTTTGATCGCCTTGATCGCTGTTTTCAGCGGGCTTCCGTTGTTGTTGCTGTAAAATGAATACAACAGGGAACCGTCCTCGCCGATCACAGCTACCTTTGTTGTCGTAGAACCGGCATCGATCCCTAAGAATAAATTGCCTTTATAACTTGCAAAATCGCCTTTCTTTACATCATTTTGCGAATGCTTTTGCAAGAAATCATCGTATTCTGCCTGATCCTTAAAAAAGAGGCTCCATACGGGTTACTTCAAATTCCATCTTGATCTCTTGGGAAAGATCGGTGTGTAATTTGCCAAGGCTTGACATATCTTCTTCCTTGGCGTTCATTGCTGCACCGGAGGCTGCAAACAGATGAGAATGTTCCGGAGCGATGATCTGGTCGCCTTCCAGACCAAGAGTACGGATAAATGCCTGCTTTAATTCGGTCAGGAAATGAAGCGGTCCGCCTAAGAATGCAACATTACCGCGGATTGGTTTACCACATGCAAGACCACTGATTGTCTGATTGACCACTGCCTGAAAGATAGAGGCAGCCAAATCTTCTTTGGTAGCACCTTCGTTGATCAGAGGTTGAATATCCGTTTTGGCAAATACGCCGCATCGAGCTGCGATTGGGTAAATTGCTTTATAATTTTTAGCATATTCATTTAATCCGCTGGCATCCGTCTTCAATAAGGTAGCCATTTGGTCAATAAAGGACCCGGTACCACCGGCGCAGATTCCGTTCATACGCTGGTCGATACCACCGGTAAAATATATGATTTTAGCGTCTTCTCCGCCTAATTCGATGGCGACATCGGTGTGAGGGGCGTAATCTTTGAGTGATGTTGCAACTGCTACTACCTCCTGTACGAAAGGAACATTCAGATATTTGGACAGCGTCAGTCCACCGGATCCGGTAATGACCGGAGCAACCGGCAGATCACCAAATTCATCATAGGCTTTTTCAATAATAGCAGCAAGAGTTTCCTGGATGTTGGCATAGTGCCGTTGATAATCGGAAAAAATAATTTCGCCATCTTTATTTAACAGCGCAATTTTTACGGTTGTGGAACCGATATCGATTCCCAATGTATTCATGTGTAATTTCATAAATACCCTCCATCTAGTATCTTGTATTACTCTTAGTTTCTAATGGTATGTCAGCAACGATAAATTATGAGTTTGTGCTTGATTTGCGAGGCACAAAAAATTCGTCGCATTTTCCTATTATAATGCTATTATGAGAGGAATGCAATAAACATTTTTTGCTTTTGTGGAGTGAGATCCGGATCCGTGGCTGCGAGTAGAGTCACCATTTCACGGAAAGCAGAATATACTGTAGCAAATAAAGGCATAAGGTGAATACACCATGAATCATGAGTATTGTAATGGACATATGCATATGATAAAGAAAGGAGATACACTGTACGCTTTGAGCCGAAGATATCATGTCCCGCTGGAAGTGATGTTACGTGCCAATCCTTATGTAGATGTATATAATCTACAGCCAGGTGATACTGTTTGCATTCCGGGAAAAAAAGCAGATGGATGCAATATAAATCTAATCATGCCACGGATGGGTAACGGACAGGAGGAGATGACGCCGGACGTGCAGGAAAATATCGCAGAGACTTCCGTTGATGCTGACCATTCCGAAGAAGATCAGGAGAGACAATCCCATGAAATGACGCGGGAGTTTGACACGACAGTTCCCTATGATGACAGGTATGTGACCGAGCAGGGAGATTCCCTACAGTCTTTCTTGCAGAGAATGAACGTTTCACTGAATGATTTTTTGGAGCAGAATGAGCCAGAGGACGTCATGCTGCTGCCAGGTATTGCATATCGTAAATAGCAGAGATGCAGCCTGTTGTAAATAGCATATTTTGTCGCAGGATACACCCGCTTGCGGACGGGGAATCAATTGACAAAGAATACGCGTCACACTATAATGAAATGTACTATGGCGTTCTTTTCGATTGCTGTAAAAATACGCTGTAGTACATTTTTGAATTGCATGTAAAAAATATCCTGTGAACAGATGGACTTTTGCAGGGAAAATATCAGGCATAGAAAGGACAAGTATATGATACAATGGTTAAATAAGATGGAACGCAAATTTGGAAAGTATGCGATCCCTGACTTGACACGTTACGTAGTTGGTGCATATTGTCTCGGTGCTTTGTTAGAGATGCTGACAAATTTTGGGATAATACCGTTTGATATTTATTATAACTGGCTTTGTCTGGATATGAGCAAGGTGGCGCATGGACAAGTCTGGAGATTGTTTACGTATTTGCTGGAACCGTATGGCTTTAGCGGCAGCACGTCCTTTGTACTCAGCGTGTTGTTTTTGGTGATCCAGGTTAATCTGTTTTTCTTGTTTGGACGATCTTTGGAACGGGCCTGGGGAACGTTTCGATTTAACATGTATTTCTTTAGTGGTTATCTGTTAAATATTATTGCAGCACTGATCCTGTATTTATGTCCGTTTCATATTGCAATTTATGATTCCGGTTTTCAGTATGTTTACTGGGCGATGTTCTTTGCTTTTGCGCTGATCCAGCCGGACACGGAGTTACTTTTGTATTTTGTGCTTCCGATCAAAGTAAAATGGCTTGCGCTATTGGATGCGATTTATATGTGCTATTTGATAGTGGGCAATTTTGTGGCAGGTTTTCGCATGATGGGAATGACAGCCGTGTATGGAGCACAGGCACAGGCGTATGGCTGGATGCATATTAGTCAGGCGTTTGCGGTTATCGTAGCAATGGGGAACTTCTTACTGTTCTTCTTCATGACGCGGGATTACAAGCGGATGTCATATGGAGAGCAGAGGAGACGAAGAGGTTTTAAGAAGAAGATGAAAGCAGCGGGTGCCGGACAGCGTATTGTGCATCGCTGTGCAATTTGTGGCAGGACTCAGGAGGAATTTCCGGATCTGGAATTTCGTTACTGCTCCAAATGTGAGGGCAATTATGAATATTGTGCGGATCATTTATTTACACATCAGCATGTCAAAAAATACATGTAATTATTTAGGAGGAAGGTTGAAATGACAGCAATTACAGTTATTGCTATTTTGGCTGCGGCCGCAACGATCTATGGCTTTGTTGCAATGGATTCGTGTGAGCGCATTAAAGTAGCACCAAAAGGAAAGAAGAAGAAATACCAGGTACAGGAGGTTCCGGAGACGGGTATTCTTTTTATGGTGATCATGGCGGTCGCATTGATCGTTCGCTATATTGCGGCAGCAAAATATTTTGGCAATGAAACGGATATGAACTGTTTTATCGCTTGGGGGACATGATCTTTAAGGATGGGATTGGTAATTTTTATTCTTCAGATTCTTTTACAGACTATCCACCTGGATATATGTATATTCTGTATATGGTCGGTGCGATCCGTCATGTACTTGGGGTGGCTTGGAATTCTACGCTTAGCGTGATGCTTACTAAGACACCGGCAATCATTGCCGATCTTGCCACGGCTTACCTGCTGTTTCGCATTGCCGGAAAGCGTTGGACGCAGAAGGGTGCGGGAATCTTAACAGCAATCTATCTGTTTGCACCGGCGGTACTGCTCGATGGAGCAATCTGGGGACAGACAGATGCAGTATTTACCTTTTTCGTTGTATTAATGATCTATTTGGTGACAGAGCGTAAGCTGATCCCGTCGTATTTTGTATTTGCGGTTGCAGTATTGGTAAAACCGCAGTCTCTTATTTTTACACCGGTATTGATCTATGGCATTATCGATCAGGTGTTTTTAGACGGCTTTGACTGGAAGAATTTTTGGAAGAATCTGGGGCTTGGTCTGGCTGCGATTGCGATGATCGCCCTGCTGATGCTCCCGTTCGGATTTAAGGATGCGTTATCACAGTATACGGAGACATTGGCATCTTACAAATTTGCCAGTGTAAATGCTTATAATATTTGGACATTGTTTGGACAAAACTGGGCCGAACAGACGAAACACTTTATGGGTATCACGTATCAGACTTGGGGAACCATTTTTATTATTTTGATCGTGGCAGCAGCTACCTGGCTTCATTTCCGTGCAAAAAATAATCCGGCACGTTACTATTTTGTCGGGGCATTTATTGTAACAGGAGTGTTTTTGCTGTCAGTTCGTATGCATGAGCGTTATGTGTATCCGGCGATCATTATGCTGTTGTTTGCATTTGCGATGCGTCCGAAACGTGAGATTGCCTATTTATTTACCGGGTTATCAGGAATGGCATTTTTCAATATGGCACATGTTGAGTTTGTGTATGATCTGAATAATTTTAACGCCAAGGAACCGGTGACCTTAGCAATTGCAGCCGGTATGGTGATCGTATTTGGCTACATGGTATATGTAGCGTTGACATGCTTTAACGGTTATTTGTCAGAGGGTGAGATCGCGCGTACTTCGACCGGACGGCCTGCACAGGCAGGACGTAAGAATACGCGTGCGAATAATGCACGTAACAATGTAAGCGAAAAGGAATCAGAGGGCAAGATCGCCCGTTCTGTAACGCTCAGCAAGATGACGAAAGTTGACTGGATCGCAATGGCAGTGATCACATTGATCTACGCAGTGGTAGCATTTGCGCGTCTGGGGAATATGTCGGCGCCGGAAACAGCATATTCTGCTGTGAAAGAAGGAGCGATCGTTCTTGATTTCGGTGAAACTACCAACATTTCACAGTTATGGGATTATCTGGGGTATGAAAATAATCCGCACTATAACATTGAATACAGTAACAATAAGGATTCCGGTTATACAACATTTTCGACCGGTGTTACAGATGACAATGGTAATACGCAGAGCTATTGGGATGCAGGTTCTGTATTTTGCTGGAACAGTCTTACCGTGAATGTTCAGGCAAGATATGTCAAAACTTTCTCCGACGGAGGATAATTACGAGGTTAGTCTGTTAGAGCTTGTTTTCTTGGATAGCAATGGCAAAAAATTGGAGCCTGTGAATCGAGATGAGTATAAGAATTTGTTTGATGAGCAGGATGAATTTGAGGGACGTGCCAGTGCGATGAACGGTACGTACTTTGATGAGATCTATCATGGACGTACGGCATACGAGATGATACATAAGCTGTACTGTTATGAAAACACGCATCCGCCACTTGGTAAAATATTCATCGCCTGCGGTGTACTCATGTTTGGAATGAATCCATTCGGATGGCGTTTTATGGGAACCTTATTCGGAGTATTTATGGTTCCGATCATTTATTTGTTTGCCAAACGTTTCTTCAACAAGGAATGGATCAGCATTGTGACAACGTTATTGTTTGCGTTTGACTTTATGCATTTCGTGCAGACAAGAATAGCGACGATCGATGTGTTTGTTACACTGTTTATTATGTTGTCGTATTACTTCATGTACTGCTATCTGCAGAAGAGTTTTTACGACACAAAGCTGCAAAAGACATTCATACCGCTTGGACTTTGCGGTGTTGCAATGGGGCTTAGCTGGGCCAGTAAGTGGACCGGAATTTATTCCTCGGTAGGTCTGTGTATATTGTTCTTCCTGCATATGTACCGCAGATACCGTGAATATGTCATTGCCTGCAAGACACCACGCGGTCAGACGAATGGTATTTCACATACGTATATTATTGATAATTTTAGCAGTTATTTTTGGAAGACGATTGGATTCTGTTGCGTCTTTTTTGTGGCAGTTCCGGCGATCATTTATATATTGTCTTATATTCCATTTAATGATGGAACAGACCATAACTTATTGACGCGCGTGATCAATGCACAGAAAACGATGTTTGATTATCATTCTGCTTTGAAAGCGGATCATCCGTATTCTTCCAAATGGTATGAGTGGCCGATCATGACAAGACCGATCTGGTATTATTCCGGAACGATTGGCAATCTGCGTGAGGGTATCAGTGCCTTTGGTAATCCACTTGTTTGGTGGGCCGGCATTCCGGCAGCGTTTTATATGCTGTATCTGCTGTGGAAAGAGAAAGACCGCAAGGCCGGATTTTTTGCTGATCGGGTATCTGTCGCAGTATGCACCTTGGTTCTTGGTAAGCCGTGTGGTATTTATTTATCATTATTTTCCAAGCGTACCTTTCGTTGCCGCTATGGTGGGATACAGTTTCTTTAAGCTGGCACAATGGAAACCAAAGATCAAACCGGCGATCTATGTCTATGTTGCCTGTGCGATCGGGTTATTTATCCTATTTTATCCGGTGTTGTCCGGGCTTGCGATCGATCCGGCATTTGCAACCAAGTATTTGAAATGGTTTGATAGTTGGGTATTGTTACAGACTTGGTAATTTGATCAGGAACAGGGTGGTAAAAAAATGTCATAAATTTGATGATCTGACAGAATATGGATGTCAGGTCATCACGGAATAGAAAGGTAAAAATATGAGCAATAAGTTACGAGAGTGTGTCAATAAATTACATAGTAATAAAGAAGTTGGGGATCTGTTACCAGAGTATCTGAAGCAGAGCATGATCCTTCATGATGGATATACAAGGATCAAATTGATGATGGAATATTACATGTTTTACGAGGTGGTCACAGAAGATATCAACCCATATATTGCGATGGCAAAGGAAATGATCACTTCTTTGAATGAGACAGTGGGACAGGCGATGTATGATACATTGGATGATACACAGAGAAAACAGTTGGTCGATCATATTTTAGCAATGCGTACGGAAGTGATCGACCGTATGCAGGTGTTGACCGGATATGTGGACTGCTTTGTCGTATATGAATATATTTTAAACCGTATTCAATATCGGTTTGATGAGAAAGAAGTTTTGCCGGAAGACACTGCATTTGCACAAGAGGTTATGAATTTTATCTTTGGTTCAAATGATAATGTGACGATCAATGATAATTTACGCGTGGTACTGGGACAGCTTCCGATGCGAATGACCCGTTCTCATTATTTTGATCTGATCAAAAACTGCATTTCCGTTTATAAGGGCAGTGAGATAGAATCATTGGAGGGATTTTTTTGTATATGTTCCGTACCAGTGCCATGTTGTATAAGCATCCTGCACAGGAACAGTATTTTACGGAATTTGCCGGTGTGCTTCAGGAATTGATGGAAGCAGACTACGAGCACATGGATCGCACATTATATGAATTGTATGCAGAAAAAGTACGAGTCAGTGCTTCAAAGCTCAATGATCTATCTGATCTGTATATGCAGATTGGACAGATCATCAATGGTGTGTATACGTTAGTGGTGACAGAACCTTATTGTGTTGATGAAGAGAAAATGACGGTAGTAGATGATGTGATCCGAGGCATCAATGCACTCTTTTTGGAAAAAGAGATTGATCTGTGGCAGAGGGAGGATCTTTTGACAGAAGAGGATCGCTTAAATTGGCTTGCCGAGAAGCTTCCTGCGGTTGAAGGCCAACAGGAAAAGTTATATCAGTCTGTTAATGTAGCGGAAGCGGCACTGGATGAACTATTGGAAGGACGAGCAGAGGAAATTGAGGCAGCAGGGCTTAGTGATGCTTTTATCAAACTGCATCATTTGTCTCAGCTTAATTCGAGCAGTGTCTTTGCACCATTGGAGAGTCAGGAATCAGCAGGGATCGTTACGGCAGAGATCGCAGAGCAGGAAACAGAAAAACTGCTTAGTGAACTGAAAGAGTTATTTCAAGGACGCAGCCGTATGTTTCGCCGTGCCATCATGGCCGCAACTGTGGAAAAATTACCAACCTTTTTCAAGAGTGCACAGGAGATCGCAGACTACATGATGAACGCACTGAACCAATGTGACGATGAAGCAGAAAAGTATGCATCCAAACAACTGATCCTCGAAATGATCCGGTAATCACACCCAACTTTGCCTACCCACTATTGCTTTAGGCTCACATATTGCTGATATAATAAGCAATATGAGGTTCGATAGCGACTATAGGTATGTAAAGTTGGAGGAAGTATGATAAGTAGCAGTGCGGAAAGGCGGAGGTGTTATGATCTGGTGGGATGAGAAGTTGTATACCGATGATAAGGTGGCCAGACATCCGGCTCGATACCGGAAACGGGTCGAGAAAAAGGGGCTGCGTGGATGCTTTTGTGTAGTGCTGGGGCGTAATCCTGCGAACAGCCTGGAAATCTATGCGTCGAGAACGCTATGGTTCCGCTATGAAAAGGAATGCGGTGTACAAGTAGTGGGGTTGGCGGCCTCTTATGACAGTGCTGTGGAGCTGTTGCAGCAAATGATCACGGATGTCTATCGTGATCGAGGGAGCGTTGATTCCGATGCGATCCGTGCTTATTTTACGGGGAGGTGACAGACCGGGCGATGGAAAAGATCATATTATTGGTTTTGGTTACCATAGCAAAAGTGATAGGGATCCTTTGGCGGTACTTGTTATCGTGGCACTGGCGATATTGTTTGCGGCAGTGCGTTACTGCGGAAAGATCTCGTTCGATGATAAAAAGCACAGATCAGTATTCGATGGTTAGGTGTTGTGCTTCGTGTGCCAATCCTGATCACTGAAAAGGATCTGCAGTGGAAAGTCCGTGTTTTGGCGTGCCGATCCTGCGCAGTGACGGCGCACATAAAAAACGCCGTTCTAAAAAAGTCTTCTGCCCCAAAAGCACAGAAACGAAAAGCTGAGAAGGCAGCCGAAACAGTTCAAAAAACACAGGAATCCTCGAAACAGGAGAAGAAAGCGCTCTCTGTGAACTTGGAGAAGAGTCCGACAGCACCTGAACAAGAGAAGCAGATAGCACCTAAAGCAGGCGACTGATAAGACAGAAGAGCAAAATGTTCCTAAGAAGCAGTCTGACAAGACAGAAGAGCAGATTGCTTCTAAGCAGACGACTGATCAAAGAGAAGAGCGATCGGCTTTTTAGGCAGGCTGATGAAAGAGAAAAAAGCCGCGGGGAATCCGACAGTTGTTTCTTTGGCTTCAAAATGTAATAAAGATTGTGCGAAAGATGAAGAAAAAGTACATTCTGTGCAGGATCTGGTTGATATTTTGCGCAGTGATGCGGGAAAAGCATTTATTTGCATCGTCAAAGAGAATGTGATACATTTATGGAAACAAATACATCCGCGGCGTATGCGCGGTAAAGTAATATTTGGAACCGGAGATCCGTGTTCTACCGGTGAGCTGCTGGGAGTGTTCGCACTTTTTTATGCATGGTATGGGAACGGAGTACAGATCGTTCCGGATTTTGAGCAGAAACGCATAGAGGGAATGTTTCATTTCGTGGAAGAATCCGCATGATTACATTAATTTGTATTGCGTGGCGCATAATAAAAAATAAAGATGGCAGAAAGCTTCTACACGAATGGGAGAAGTGGAAGGAGGAAAAGTAAATGGCAGACAATTCTTTTAACGCAAATGTAGGATCCTTATTTCAGGGGATGGAAGGATTTATTACCGGAAAGACTGTTGTGGGTGATGCCGTGAAATTTGATGATGGAACGATCATTTTGCCACTGGTGGACGTTAGCTTTGGTGTGGCTGCAGGTGCTTTCGCAGAGCCGGGCAAGAAAGAAAACAGTGCCGGAGGTATGGGCGGAAAGATCCAGCCGAGTGCGATCTTAGTGATCCGCAATGGTGAGACGAAGCTTGTCAATGTAAAAAATCAGGATAGCATTACAAAAGTATTGGATATGGTTCCTGATCTTTTGGACAAATATGTTCCTTCCAAAAAGGAAAAAGCGCAAAAAGCAAAAAATTAAATTTTGTTCTTGCATTTCTGTTTGATTTTTGGTATTATGTTCATGTTGTGCTAATAACACTGACAGAAATGACAGGATAAATGAGACCATCAGGAATAAAGGTAAGGAGGTGCTTACGATGGCAAAGTGTGCAGTATGTGGAAAGAGTGTTCACTTCGGAAACAAGGTGAGTCATTCACATAGAAGAAGCAACAAGATGTGGAAGCCGAACATTAAGTCTGTTCGTGTAAAGGTGAATGGTGGAACCAAGAAAATGCCAGTATGTACAGGATGTTTACGTTCTGGAGCTGTAGAGCGTGCATAATCGCAATCACCTTTTATATGAGAATCCACAGGATCGGGATCATTCCCGGTCCTTTTTCTTGCTTTTCTAGCGAATAGCAAATATTACTGTTATGTAGTGTGCAGCCAACAAGAATTGCTTTAGCAATTCTTGCAGAAGCAAAGCGCGGGCTTTGCTTCTATGAACAGAATAAATTATAGCCTAAAACAAGGCAGAGCAGGATGATCAATACAGCAATAACAGCGTTTGAAATAAAAACATGATTGTCATGCCGATGGCGATCCAAAACAATATAAAACCAATCATATGACGCATAAAACCCCTCGCTTGCACAATTGTGTAGAATAGGATATACTAATACAGTGTATCTTAATGTTAGTATATGACAAAAGATTTTAAATCTTGAATAAAACATATTTAAGATGTAACAGCATAGAAATGGAGGAGTATTTATGAAAGGCAAAATGAATGCAAAAATGGGCAACATTATTATTGACCGTGATGTTTTAGCAAAATATGCCGGGGCTGCGACAGCAGAATGTATTGGTATCGTGGGCATGGCGGCCGTTAATGTAAAAGATGGCGTGATCAAGCTCCTAAAGAAAGAGAATGCAGGACGCGGTGTGAATGTATATGTTGTGGACAACCGTATCAAAGTGGAACTTCATATTATTGTAGCATATGGTGTAAGTATCCGCGCAGTTGCTCAAAACGTGCTTGAGCATGTACGTTATAAGATAGAAACTTTTACCGGAATGGAAGTAGAACAGATTAACGTCATCGTTGAAGGTGTTCGTATTGTAGATGAAGATTAATTTACCGATTTGCAAACACAAGGAGGATTAAAGCAGTGAGCGTTCAGACAATTGATGCAAAGATGTTGCAGAAAATGTTTTTGGCAGGAGCAAAGGGTTTAGAGGCGAAGAAGGAATATATTAATGAATTGAATGTATTTCCGGTACCGGATGGAGATACCGGAACGAATATGACGATGACCATAATGGCTGCAGCGAAAGATGTAGCCAATCTTCAGAATCCGACATTGACCGAATTGGGCAAAGCGATTTCCAGTGGTTCACTTAGAGGAGCAAGAGGAAATTCCGGCGTTATCATGTCCCAGATCTTTCGCGGTTTTGTCAAAGAATTAAAGGGATTAGATATTATCGATGTGACAGCGTTAGGAAATGGCGTGCAGCATGCTGCAGAAACGGCATACAAAGCAGTCATGAAACCGAAAGAGGGTACGATCCTTACCGTTGCAAAGGCAGGAGCGGACAAGTCGATGGATCTGTTAGTGAACGGAGATACGGACGATATTATCAAATTCTGCGATGAAGTCGCTGCTGAAATGGAGGAAGCATTGCTGCAGACACCGGAATTGCTGCCGGTACTGAAGCAGGCAGGAGTTGTTGATTCTGGCGGGGAAGGTTTGATGACATTTATTCGCGGTGCGCTCGATGCCTTGAAGGGTAAGGCAACGGATTTCACAGTGAATACAGGTACAGCAACCCGCGTGGTTAATGGATCTGTCGGCGCTTCTGAAGAAGAGGATATCCGCTTTGGTTATTGTACGGAATTTATCATTATGCTGGAACGCGGCGAAGATGTAGTCGAGAGTCAGCTTAAGGAATATTTGCAGAAGATCGGTGACTGCGTTGTAGTAGTAGCTGATGATGATATTGTAAAGGTACATGTACACACCAATGATCCGGGTCTGGCGATTCAGAAAGCACTTACGTATGGTTCTTTGACCAGCATGAAGATTGACAATATGCGTGAGGAGCATCAGGAAAAGGTGATACGAGATGCACAGAAAGTGGCCGAGTCGGCAAGCGCACCAAAGAAAGAGGAGCCACGTAAAGAAAATGGTTTTATTGCCGTAGCAGCCGGAGATGGATTGGCGGATATTTTCCGTGATCTTGGAGTGGATTATGTGATCGAAGGCGGACAGACAATGAACCCAAGTACGGATGATGTATTATCTGCAATTGAGCAGGTGAATGCAGATAATATCTTTGTTTTGCCAAATAATGGAAATATTATTTTGGCAGCAAATCAGGCAAAGAATCTGACAGAAGATAAGGAAGTGTACGTCGTTCCGTCCAAAAATATTCCGCAGGGAATTGCTGCAATGATCAGTTTTGTCAGTGGAAGATCTGCTGCAGAAAATGCAGAATCTATGGAAGAAGAGATGCAATTGATCAAATCCGGTCAGGTTACGTATGCGGTTCGTGATACGAATATGGATGGCAAAGATATTAAGCAGGGTGACTTTATGGGCCTTACTGATAAGACGATCGTATCGGTTGGCAGTGATCTGCAAAGGTACAGCAAAGGAATTGATCGAGTCTCTGTTAGATGAGGATTCTGAGTTAGTCAGTCTGTATTATGGCAGTGATGCAACGAAGGAACAGGCAGAGCAGCTTGCAGAGGATATTGAGAAAACACATGAAGATGTTGAAGTAGAAGTACAGTACGGTGGTCAGCCGGTATATTCTTACTTTATTTCTGTAGAGTAATAAGCGAGTATTAAGAAACGTTTTCGAGAAAGGGTTGTCATACTGGTCGGACAGAGCAGCGTGATGATCCTTTTCAATAGAGACTCTAAATCTTCTAAAGCCGGAGTAACTGTAAAGTGATGGATGATTTTCGAGCTACGGAGGGAGGAGACATCGTTGAGAGAGAGGGATAGTATACGCAATATAAAAGGGGTGGGACAAAAAGCAGAAAGTTTGTATGCAAAGCTGGGAATTTATACGATCGGAGATCTGCTTGCTCATTATCCCAGACAATATGATGTGTATAAGCCGGTACAGCCGGTATCGGAAGCGGTGGACGGAAATGTGATCGTTCTGGATGTAAGCCTGGCAGCTAAGCCTAAGATCAGTTATGTGCGTAATCTTAAGATTGTAAGCTGTACGATGAGGGATTCCAGTGGCTCTATTCCAGTGAGTTGGTTTAATATGCCATATTTACTCCGTTCTCTTAAAATGGGAACGCATTATCTTTTGCGAGGAAAAGTTATATCAAAACGGGGCCGTCTGATGTTGCAGCAGCCCAAAATGCTGCAATATGAGGAATACCGCAGTATGTTGTACCGCTTGCAGCCGTTGTACCCATTGACAGCGGGACTGACAAACAATGCGATCAAAAAAGCTGTAGATCAAGCACTATCGCAGGCTGAGTTGGATGCAGAGTTCCTTCCGTTGGATATGCGTAAAAAATATAATCTTGTACTGCATAAAAAGCGTTGCAGGATATTCATTTTCCGTCAAAGGAAGCGGATTTTTTGCTGCAAGGAATCGTTTGGTTTTTGAGGAGTTCTTTTTATTTACGCTGGCAATGCATCAGATGAAACAAAATCGTCATCAAAAACCATCAGACTATATACTGCATCCGGGGGATAAAGTATTTGCACTGCTAGAGAACCTTCCTTATGAGCTGACAGAGGGACAGAAACAGGCAGTGGACGAGATCGCGGCAGATGTTTCCTCAGGATTTGTGATGAATCGATTGATCCAGGGCGATGTTGGATCCGGTAAAACCATTGTTGCACAGATTGCGTTGCTAATAGCTGTGGAGCAGGGACATCAAGGGGCGATCATGGTGCCGACAGAAGTGTTGGCAGAGCAGCATTATGAGACATTTTGCGAAATGTTTGATCCCTTGCAGGTTCGAGTCGGTCTTTTGACCGGTTCTATGACGGCAGCGGCAAAGCGCGATATGCAGGCTCAGATCGCAGCGGGAGAGATTGATATTGTCGTAGGAACGCAGGCACTCATTCAGGATAAGGTAGAGTATAAGGATCTTGCGATGATCGTCACCGATGAACAGCACCGTTTTGGTGTGCGTCAGCGCGAAAGTTTTTATGCAAAAGGGCATACACCACATATGTTGGTCATGAGTGCCACACCGATCCCACGCACGTTAGCGATCATTTTATACGGAGAACTGGATATTTCAGTTATCAAAGGACTTCCTAAGGGTAGACTTCCAATTCAAAACTGTGTTGTGGATACCGGATATCGTCCGCAGTCGTATCGATTCATTGAGAAAGAAGTAGAAAAAAGGGCATCAAGCATATGTGATCTGTCCGATGGTGGAGGAAAGCGAGAATATGGAGGCGGAAAATGTTACGGATTATGCTCAGACACTGCGGGAAGAGATGTCGACTAAGATACGGATCGAAGTGCTGCATGGCAAGATGAAACCGGCACAAAAAAATGAGATCATGGAGCGATTTGTCTCTGGAGCGATTGATGTTTTGGTATCTACGACGGTGATCGAAGTTGGTATCAATGTGCCAAATGCCACAGTGATGATGGTCGAAAATGCAGAACGGTTTGGTTTGGCGCAGTTACATCAGCTTCGTGGACGTGTCGGAAGAGGTTCGGCGCAGTCTTATTGTATTTTTATGATGGGCAAACCTTCCAAAGAAACGAAGCAGAGACTGCAGGTGCTAGAGCAGTCCAATGATGGATTCCTGGTTGCAGAAGAAGATTTGAAACTGCGCGGCCCCGGGGATCTGTTTGGCATCCGACAGAGTGGAGACTTGAATTTTAAGCTGGCAGATATTTATCAGGATGCAGCAATACTAAAACAGGCAAATGAAGCGGCGGCTGGATTTGAGCGGACGGATATAATAGAAATGTGCAAAAAGTATCGGGGATTGCGTGAAAAAATACAAACCTACACCGACGAGATCTTTTTGTAAGAACATTGCATTTTGAAGGTAAAAATAGTACACTTAATTTAATTGTGTGTTGGAACGGTAAGGGAGGTTGCATATGGTGCAGGCAGGGTATACGACAGATAGATTACTGCAGATTGGGCGGTCAAACTATGACCGGCTATGCCTTTTTTGTGAAAATTTGGAACGCAGCGGTCTCTGGGAGCAGGCAAGACAGGTTATGAAACAGTCCGCTAAAATGATCTTAGATCGTTACGTGCAGTCTGTATTAGTGACTTTTGCCGCGGCAGAGGGCATTGTGACAGAAAGTGAAAGAGAGTATATTGCTATTATCACGGATTCCAATCTATTAGCAGTTTCACCGGAGATCCCTGTGAACGGAGAGTTGATTGAGGAGTGCAGACGGTTTTGCGGATTTCCGCCGGTGCTTTTACAGCTGTGTGCAGCTTATGACGATGAATATATGCAGCATACCGGAGAGCAGTTTTTGGATTCCTTTGTCAATATCATTTTGTGTATGGCGTATATGGTGGATCGGGAAAGTGTTCTGACGCGCCGGTTTGTACGTGAATTTTATGACAGGGTAAGTGTATTTGTGGATACAAAGGATGCTTGGAATACGGAAGAGTATCTGTTTCACAAATTATATGGGACGGACATTCTAGATGATACAAGATGGCTGCATGTCCCGGTAAAAAAGCAGTCTGCAGAAGTGATGGCAGAGTCACCGGCAGCCGCACAGGCGAGCAATGAATGGAATGTAAGGCAGGACAAGCTGGAGGAACAGTTACAGCAGGAAATGGCGCGTAAGCAGTTTCAGGCAGTCAAAAAACGTATTCAGGAACGTGAGGAGGCAGAACGCAAAGAGCAGGAGGAGCGTCTGCAATGCCTGTTAGATGAGCTGAATGCGTTGGTTGGTTTGCAGGGGGGTAAAGGATGAGATCCAGTCTCTGGTTAACTTGATCCGTATTCGCAAGCTTCGGGAAACGATGGGACTTCCGCAAATGGATATGTCATATCACATGGTATTTACCGGTGCACCGGGAACCGGCAAAACGACGGTGGCGAGATTGGTGGCAAAAATCTATCGGGAGCTTGGGATCTTATCCAAGGGAACCTTTATTGAAACGGACCGCTCCGGGCTTGTGGCAGGATATGGGCCAGACGGCACTTAAGGTGCACGAATTGGTCGAGCAGGCAGTTGGGGGATTCTTTTTATTGATGAAGCATATGCCCTGGTCAATCCTGATGTTCCGAATGATTTTGGTATGGAGGCAGTGGATACATTAGTAAAATTGATGGAAGACCACCGAGATGATCTGATCGTCATTGTGGCAGGTTATACAGAAGAAATGCAGTCATTTTTGAAATGCAATACGGGTTTAGTATCGCGATTTAACAAATTTATCGATTTTCCGGATTATTCGAAGGAAGAACTCATAGCGATCCTAGATGCAATGGCCGATAAGGCTGGACTGCAATTGGAAGAATCTGCCAGAGAGGCGGTGCTTTTGTCGTTGCAGGCAAAAACGGAAGAAGAGTGGAATGTATTTGGAAATGCCAGAGGAATTCGTAATCTGTTTGAAAAGATCGTGATCAATCAGGCAAATCGTCTTGTCAGACTGTCTGCACCAAGTCGTGAAGATTTGATGAAAATTCAGCGGGAAGATGTGGAAGTTGTTTGACCACATCGCATGATTATGCTAAAATGGGGTGCAGCAGAGTGACGTTACAAGGTCACTTATTACGATGCACTTTATATATATAATACGAGAAATGAGGATTGGATTAATATGAGAGTAGTGGCTGGTTCCGTGCGAGGCTTTAATTTGATCGTTCCGTCTGGAAAGAATACCAGACCTACTACGAATCGCATTAAGGAGACATTATTTAATATATTGCAATGGGACATTGCAGGATGCCGTTTTTAGATTTGTTTAGCGGAAGTGGCGGAATAGCGATCGAGGCGCTTAGCCGTGGCGCAAAGGAAGCGGTTATGGTAGAGAAAGATCGGGAGGCGGTCCGCTGCATTAAGCAGAATGTACAGCATACGAAGATGGATGACAGATCACGGGTCATGCCGATGGACGTGATGCAGGCTCTGCGCCGTTTGGAACAGGCAGGACAACCGTTTGATATTATCTTTATGGATCCGCCGTACCATTTGGATCTGGAAGAGCGGATCGTACCATATTTGCTGCAGTCTTCTCTGGTGAAGGTCGGATCTTTGATCATCGTCGAGACAGCGTTAGATACGGATGTAGATTATATGTATGAGCTGGGCTGCGAGGTAGAGCGTATCAAAGAGTATAAGACGAATCGTCATGTCTTTTTGCGGGTACCTGGTGAGACAGAGGCGTAGAGAATCAGAAAATGAGGGACAAGAAAACTATGAACAGAGCAGTATTTCCCGGGAGTTTTGATCCGGTGACGGTAGGACATATGGATTTGATCGTGCGTTCTGCCAAAATGTTCGATGAAGTTATTGTTGGTGTGCTTCGCAATGCAGCCAAGCAGCCGCTTTGCACAGTGGCAGAGAGGGTATCTCTACTGCAGGAGTTGACAGCAGAGATTCCGGGCGTGCGCATAGAAGCTTTTTTGATGGATTGTTGATTGATTTTGTAGATAAGATGGATGCCTGCGCAGTGATCCGAGGTTTGCGTACTGCGGCAGATTTTGAGTATGAATTGCCGTTGGCACAGACAAACCGTCATTTGAATGCACAGGTAGATACGGTATTTTTGGCGACTTCGCCGGAACATTCTTATATCAGTTCCAGTGGTGTTAAAGAAATTATTCAGTTTGGTGGAGACATCACCGGATTGGTGCCGCCTTCTGTACAGCAGTTTTTGTTGGATAGGAACACAGATAACAGATAATATAAACAGGCAATATGCCGCAAGGAGGTACATATGGTAAGCAGTAGAATTGAACAAAAAATCGAAGATATTTATGCATTTGTTGAGAGTTGTAAACCGCAGGCGTTATCACAGTCCAAGGTTGTTGTGCCGAAGAATGATCTGTATGATCTGTTAGATGATCTGCGCCGTGATGTACCGGAGGAGATTACGCGTTATCAGAAAATGCTCAGTCAGCGAGATGCCATTTTGGAGGATGCTGAGGCAAAAGCGGATGCGATCAAGTTGGATGCGCAGGAGCAGTACAAAGCAATGGTAGAGGAACATGCGATCATGCAGGAAGCATATCAGCAGGCAGAAGAGACGGTAGCGCGTGCGAATGCAGAGGCACAGGCGATGATTGATACGGCAAGACGTCAGGCCGAAGAAATTGGCAATGGAGCTATTTATTATACGACAGATATGTTAGAGATGGCAGAAAAAGCGATCGCCAGAGCATGCGAGAGTGCAGTAAGCAATTCCAGAGCACTAGAGACAGCACTTCGCGGTCATTTGGATATTATTCGCCACAATAAGGCGGAACTTACCGGTGTGAATGCAATGGAAGAGGAAGAGCCACAAGAGGCACCGGAAGAAAGGGATGAGGAGATCGATGAATAAAAAGATTGATGTCGAAGTGGTGATCGGCGGTAAGCCATATACGTTAAGTGGTTATGAAAGCAGTGATTATTTACAGCGCATTGCGATGCATATCAATGGCAAGATAGCAGAGTTTCGTGCACAGGAGGGTTATGCAAGACTTGAGACGGAGCTTAAGAATGTCTTGCTTGCTATTAATCTTTCCGATGATTATCAGAAAGCACAGAACACGATCCGGGAGATTAAGCAGGATAATGAAGATATGGAAAAAGAGCTGTTTGATATGAAACACGAGATGATATCGATGCATCGGGAACTTCAAGAAGCCAAAGATGCCGTTAAGAAGCTTGAGCAGGAAAAAGAATCCGAAGAACATCGAGCGATTCGCTTGGAGACAGAGTTAGAGCAGCTGCGGAAAGAGATTGCTAAAGAAGTGGTGCAAAAGGAAGAGACAGTAGATGTGGCTGCAGATACTAAACCATCTGCAGAGTTGACAGCTACACAGCAGACTGCTCCGGAAAATGCAGACAAAGAGGAGACCGTTGAGAAACAGGATGTCGCCGAAGATGTGACGCATTCAGAGGATACAGAAGCGGCGGTAACAGTGGAACAGACAGACAATGTTGCTGAGGAGGCCAAAAGTCCGGAAGAAATCGGGCAAGAGATAGCAGCAACAATCGGCAAGAAAGAGCCTGCCAGGAAAACGTCGCGCAGCAGTCGCAAGAAAAGACGGTAATAAATATAACGATAATTGGAGAGGGACTGGGTCTATGCACAACAGTCCCTTCTTTCTTAAAGTATGGAGAACTGGATGATGCAGAATAGAACAAAACGCAGAATAGGAGTGCCTGAGATCCTTGCTCCGGCAGGATCGATGGAGAGCCTTAAAGCGGCAGTAGCCGCAGGCTGTGATGCTGTGTATATGGGAGGGTCCAAGTTTGGTGCCAGAGCATATGCTCAGAATCCGGAAGAGGATGAAATGGTGGCAGCGATACGATATTGCCACTTGTACGGAGTAAAGCTTTATATGACGGTAAACACCCTGTTGAAGGAACAGGAATTGCAAAGCCTTCCTACGTTTTTGCGGCCGTATTACGAGGCGGGGCTTGACGCTGTGATCGTGCAGGATATGGGCGTTTTACGAGTGATCCACCAGTGCTTCCCGGATCTGGATATTCATGCAAGTACGCAAATGACCTTGACCTCCGGTATGGGAGTGGATGACCGATTAGCTGCTTACGGTGTAACGCGGATCGTTCCGGCAAGAGAACTGTCGCTGACGGAACTGCAGCAAAATGCGGCAGCAGACGAAGATGGAGTTGGAAGTGTTTGTACATGGTGCATTGTGCTATTGCTATTCCGGTCAATGTTTGATGAGCAGTATGCAGGGTGGTCGTAGTGGCAACAGAGGACGCTGCGCACAGCCGTGCAGAATGCAATATGATATAGATGGCAGCAAACGTTATCTGTTAAGCCCAAAGGAGTTGTGCGCACTACCTTTGCTCGGAGAGATGATCGAGGCAGGGATCGATTCGTTCAAGATCGAAGGCAGAATGAAGCGGCCGGAGTATACGGCGTATGTGACAGCTATGTATCGCAAATACCGGGATCTGTATTTGGAACTGGGTTCTGCAAAATATCGGGTCTGGCAGCAGGAGCATGCGGCAGAGTGGGAAGATGATCTACGTAAGCTTGCCGAAATATACAATCGAGAAGGATTTACTGATGGCTATCTCGAGGAAAAGCCGGAGCAGATGTTAGCGGATAAGCGCCCAAAGCATGGAGGCGTTTGTGTGGGAACAGTGCAGGATGTGGATAAACATCAGGTGCGTTATCGATTGGAACGTCCGATATTTGCACAGGATGTGTTAGAATTTCGCGGTGCGGACGGTGTCAGTATCTATGAATACACGACGGGATCTTCATATCATGCGGGTGAGCTTGTGCAGACGCGCTATCAGAAAGGCTGCCGGATTGCAAAGGGTGATCGGGTGTTTCGTACCAGACATCAGGTATTGTTAGAGGAAATACGGCAAGATTTCGTAGAGAGCACGCCGAAGCTTGCTATAAATGGGCAGATCCGAATTGTTGCCGGAGAGCCAATCCTCCTGCAGTGTGAATATGAAAATGAAATATTTGCGGTAACAGGAATGATTGCGGAGAATGCGGTGAAGCGTGCTGTTGCCAAAGAAGACGTTGTCAGAGTGTTATCCCAGACCGGGGAGACACCGTTTGAATGGGGAAGTCTCGACGTTGATCTGGGAGCGGATGTCTTTGTCCCGATTGGGGAATTTAAGAAACTGCGAAGAAATGCTTTGACGGGTCTGCAGGATCGCTTGGAACGTCTCGGCAGCCGGGAGGTTGATGAAGAGCGGATCAGGCAGATGCAGGCAGAGATCAAGGCAGGCGCACAAGAAGATGCCTTGATTTCGGAACCTAGAGACCCAAAGGATGTGCAGCAAAGTGCGGCGGTATCCGATGAGAAGCAGTTGTATGCCGTCTTACAGCACGATTGTATACAGGAAGTGATCCTGAGGGAAGAATGGTTTGATAATGCAGTGATCGAGGTGCTGTTGCAGCGGATTAAGGAAAGTAAGAAGCGGGCGGTACTTGCGTTGCCGACGATACTCCGTGCGCAGGCGATCACGGAGTATCGGACACTATTAAAGAATGTTTCACCGGACGGTTATCTGGTTCGCAGTCAAGAGGGATACCAACTGTTATGTGATATAGAGTAAAACCGGAGAGGATTCGTCTGGATGCCAATATGTATATTATGAATTCGGAGGCAGCTGTCTGGTGGCGGGAACAGGGAATTACACAGTTTACGGCACCGTGGGAGCTGACAAAGCGTGAACTTGCGGCTGTAACAGACGGAAGGGATATGCAGTGGATCTGCTATGGCAGGATTCCGTTGATGGTATCGGCACAGTGTATTTTCCGCAATATAAAAGCCTGTCTGAAGAACTCTGGTAAGGCGATGGCAAAAGTATTTGCGGGAGAAAAGGGAAGGCGGTATATTGTACGCAACTGTTGCAAATATTGTTATAATATAATATATCGGGAGGAACCGTTTCAAATACCATGCTCTATGGAGCGGGAATTTTGGGAAGAAGTGCATCAGGTGCGCTTTGAATTTACCACAGAGACGGCAGAAGAGGTACATGCAGTGCTAGAGGATGAAATCATCCGGGATCACTGTCGTGGACATTTCGATGCAGGGATTCAGTAGGGAATACAGTAATAAAAGGCAGACCAGTGTCGGCAGACAGTCGGTCTGCACAGAAATGGAAGGGTATGGTTATCGGTATGGATAAAAAGGAAGCGGCGCAGAAATTAATGAGTATATTTGGTAATGTAGATGCGATCGCGGTACTGCATTCCGTATTAGTGGGAATATCAAAATATATTATCATTATTGTTTTTTTGCGGTTTATACATGGCATTGTTTTACAGTATTTATTGGCAAAAACATGGAGCGCAAAGAGGAAATATACAGACGACAGAAAAAGATCATGTTTACGATACATTTTATCTGTTCGCTAGTATTATTTTTGAACAGTCTGTCGATAAAAATTGTTCTTTTCTATGTGGCACAGGTCGTTTTTTGGTGTTGGTGGACAAGGCGTATTCCTATGTGTATCAGAACCTGTCCAAGTTAGTGATGAACAATATGTTAATGTTGCTTACAATTGGATTTTTGATGATCGAGCGATTGAATATGGATTTTGCAATGCGGCAAATGATTTTTGCATCGGTGATCTGCGTGGCAGGTCTGTTTATACCGTGGATGATCGAACGGTTTTCTTATTTTGACCGGTTTGGGTGGTGGTATGCTGGAATCGGTCTGGCAATGTTAGCACTTGTTTTTGTGATCGGTGTGGAGCGGTATGGTGCAAAAAACTGGATTCAGATCGGAGGTTTTGCGATGCAGCCTTCAGAATTTGTAAAGATTATTTTTGTTTTTTTGTAGCAGCACTGTTAGCGCGCTCTGTGCAGTTTGTTGATGTGGTCAAGGTTTCTGTAGCAGCGGCTGCACATGTGTTGATACTTGTTGTGCAAAAGGATCTTGGTGCAGCGTTGATCTTTTTATCACCTATGTGATCGTATTGTATGTGGCAAGTCAAAATTCGTTGTATTTGATCTCAGCATTGGCAGCGGGAACTTTGGCAGCAGTCGTGGCGTGGAGACTCTTTTCACATGTTCAGGTTCGTGTGCTTGCATGGCAGGATCCATGGAGTACGATTGACAATGAGGGATATCAGGTTGCAAGATCACTATTTGCCATAGGCACTGGTGGGTGGTTTGGCATGGGTCTTGGAGAGGGAATGCCGAATTCTATTCCGGTGGCATCCAGTGATTTTATTTTTTCGGCAATCTGCGAGGAGTTGGGTGTTATTTTTGCAATCTGTCTGATATTGGTAGAGATCAGCTGCTTTGTATTGTTTGTAAACATTGCACTCAAGATGAAAAGACGTTTCTATAAGCTGACAGCCCTTGGATTAGCGGTAGAATATATTTTTCAAGTGTTTTTGACGATTGGTGGAGTTACTAAATTTATTCCATCGACAGGAGTTACATTACCGTTGATAAGTTATGGCGGAAGTTCTGTGATGAGCACGATCATACTGTTTTGCATTATACAAGGGATGTATGTGTTGAATTTTGAAGAGGAGGATCAAGATGGGTCGAAGGAGCAATATCAGAAAGAACAGCGTGGACGAAATACATCCGCCAAGAGAAAGCGCCTCAGCCAGACGCAGGTCCGATAAACAGGCACAGAAGCAGCTTCAAAAAGAGCGCAAACGAGGCAATAGACAGATTTTATTTATCACATATGCCTTTTGTGACTTTGTTTTTGGCGATGGCGGGATATTTGGCGTATTTTTACGGCAGTGGACAGTGAAAAAGTAATTAATAATTCACACAATAAACGCCAGAAGATATTAGCAGAAAAGATTACGAAGGGAAGTATTTATTCTCAGGACGGTGAGGTGCTTGCGGAGACTGTGACGGATGATGACGGCAACGAATACCGATCGTATCCGGAAAAAAAGAAATTTTGTCATGTTGTGGGGAGAACGGATAATAGTATGACAGGAATTGAGCTGTCGCAGTGTTATCCGATGCTGACATCACACGTGAATCCGTTTACACAGCTTGGCAATACATTGCGCGGTGAAAAAAATATGGGCGATTCGGTCTATACGACGTTGGATGCGGGATTGCAAAGAGTGGCGTACGATGCACTTGGAGATTACCGTGGAGCAGTCGTAGCTTTAGAGCCGGATACCGGCAAGATCTTGGCGATGGTTTCTAAACCGGCTTATGATCCGAACACTGTCTTAAAAAACTGGCAATCGCTGGTTCGGGACGATGAGGAAGAATCTAAATTAGTCAATCGTGCATCGCAGGGACTTTATCCGCCGGGATCTACGTTTAAGATTGTGACAGCGATGGAATATATGATGGAAAATCCGGATAGCTATAAGGAGTATCGTTATCGCTGCAAAGGAACCAAAGTGTTTTCCGGCAGCAGGATCAACTGCTATAGCAGAGAATGGCATGGAAGACTGTCCCTGCCAACTGCATTTGCAAAGTCTTGCAACGGTGCCTTTGCAGACATTGGAACAAGACTCGATCTTAATGCCTACCGTAAGTTTTGTGAGAAGCTTTATTTTAATCAAAAACCATCTGTGGAGTTTGAGGCTAACAAGAGTCGATTTGCGTTGAATGCCAAGTCAGATGCTGCAGAAGTGACGCAGACAGCGATCGGACAGGGTAAGACGTTGATCACGCCATTAGAAAACGCAATGATCACTGCGATGGTTGCAAACGGTGGCGAGATGATGAAACCATATGTGGTAGACCGTGTAGAAAGTGCGGATGGACGTATCGTTAAGCAGTATAAGCCGAAGTCACAGGGAAAACTCGTGGATGAATGGGTTACGGAAGCAATGACCGGAATGATGGAAAAAGTGGTAAATGAAGGAACGGGAACGCTGCTAAAGACATCTGCGTATCAGGTGGCAGGAAAGACCGGTTCTGCGGAGGCGGATTCGGATGGTACAACACATGCATGGTTTGTCGGATTTGCACCGAGTAATCATCCAAAATTAGTTGTCAGTATTGTTGTGGAAGGTGCCGGAACCGGCGGAAAATACGCGGTTCCGATTGCAAAAAAGATGTTTCGGGAGTACCTTTCGAAATAATGGTTAGCATTGCATTTATGGTAGAATGATAGTATACTATACGCAAGAAAAGTAACCGCACGAAGGAGGAAATGCAATGATAGAAGCAACCAGTTGTGGCGGTGTGGTGATACACAGAGGCAAGATATTGCTTTTGTACAAGAATTACAGAAATCGTTACGAAGGATGGGTTCTGCCGAAAGGGACTGTGGAACTTGGCGAAGAGTATAAAGAAACGGCACTCCGTGAAGTAAAGGAAGAGAGTGGTGCTGATGCCAGTATCATCAGCTACGTTGGAAAGAGCCAGTATTCGTTTACTGCGGCAGGAGACACTGTTGTCAAAGATGTACATTGGTACTTGATGATGGCAGACAGTTATTACAGTAGACCGCAACAGGAAGAATATTTTGTGGATTCCGGATATTATAAGTTTCACGAGGCTTATCATCTGTTAAAGTTTTCTAATGAAAAGCAGATATTAGACCGGGCGTATAGTGAATATATTGATCTTCGCCGTCGAAATTTATGGGGCAATCCAAAGTATTTTTAATGGCAGGGTAGGAAATTTCATTTCTTGAAAGGATGACTTTCCGGGTCTGTTTTCCTTGACAGATACAGGGAAAGCAGATATAATGAATAGGTAGTTTGTTGAGTAGTGCAGATTTAGATATTCAACATAGAATGAAGTAGATACTATAAATGTAAGGGAGAATGATCATGGGCAATAATATTTTAATCGTAGATGATGCTGCCTTCATGCGTATGATGGTTAAGGATATCTTGACAAAAGGTGGTTATAATGTAGTAGGGGAAGCAGAAAATGGTGTCGTAGCAGTACAGAAGTATGCGGAGTTAAAACCGGATTTAGTTACGCTTGATATCACAATGCCGGAGATGGATGGTATTCAGGCATTGAAGAAGATCAAAGAGGCTGACGCAGGTGCTAATGTTATTATGTGCTCTGCAATGGGACAGCAGGCAATGGTAATTGAAGCAATTCAGAATGGTGCGAAGGACTTTATTGTTAAACCATTTCAGGCAGATCGTGTATTAGAGGCAGTTAAGAAAGTAATTGGCTAAAGGATACATACGTGGAGGCAATGGGTACATTGCCTCTATTTTTCTACAAAAAATTAAATACTACACTTGACAGTCCGGTATTTATGGATGTCGGGGGAATGGAGAATTATTATGGCAACAAATCCAGTTATTACGATGAAAACGACAGCAGGAACGATCACGGCAGAGTTATATCCGGAGGTTGCTCCGATCACAGTCAACAATTTTATCTCTTTGATCAATAAGGGATTTTACAATGGATTGATCTTCCATCGTGTAATCAATGGCTTTATGATCCAGGGTGGAGATCCGGATGGTATTGGAACCGGTGGACCGGGATACCATATCCGCGGTGAGTTTGCACAGAACGGTTATGAGAATAACCTGAAGCATACAGCAGGAGTGCTTTCCATGGCTCGTTCCATGATGCCAAACTCAGCAGGATCCCAGTTCTTTATCATGCATAAAGATGCACCTCATTTGGACGGTGCCTATGCAGCTTTTGGTAAAGTGACCGAGGGACAGGATGTTGTTGATGCGATCGCTACAGTAGCTACGGATGCTGGCGACAGACCGGTAGAGCCACAGATGATCATCGAAGTGACCGTTGATACTTTCGGCGTGGATTATCCGGAGCCGGAGAAATGCAACTAATAATAGTCGGATAAATGAGAAAGGATTGCTGTAGGCAGTTATGTGATGCAGCAGTCCTTTTTACTTTTAGGATTAGGGTGTCAAAAGGTCTGAATTTCCCTGACGGGCTATTTTCTCGAATCTTTGACCACAATATCTATCAACGATGCGCCGCATCGCCTCAAGATATTGTAGCGCAAATCTTCAAAAAAATATCTCCGTCATGAAAATGGACTTTTGACACCCTAACCTTTATAGGAAACCTCTCGTTTCCTATAACACAAAAAGGACTGCGAGAATGTTTTCTAATTGTGTTGCTTCTGTTCACAGAATTTTGACATTAATTTGCTATACTATCGCACAAGGAATAAGATGCCTTTAGTAAGGTGTCTAAATTGTAGGAGGAAAGAACAGTGATTGAAGTTAAAAATCTGGTCAAGAAATATGGTGATCACGCTGCTGTAGATGATCTTTCGTTTACGGTTGAGACAGGTAAAGTCATCGGTTTTCTGGGACCAAACGGTGCAGGAAAATCAACGACGATGAATATTATTACCGGATATATCGCGCCGACATCCGGAGAGGTACTGGTAAATGGTATCGATGTGAATGAGGAACCGGAGAAGGCAAAGAAACATATTGGTTATCTGCCGGAGATACCACCACTTTATCCGGATCTGCGGGTTAGAGAATATTTAACCTTTGTAGCAGAGTTAAAGAAGGTCGAAAGAGCAAAAAGAGATGTAACGGTACACAAAATCATGGGACGTACCGGTACATTGGATGTTTCGGAACGTCTGATCAAGAATCTGTCTAAAGGATATAAACAAAGAGTAGGTCTTGCAGCAGCAATGCTTGGTGATCCGGAAATTTTGATCTTAGATGAGCCAACCGTTGGTCTGGATCCAAAGCAGATCATTGAGATGAGAGAGCTGATCCGAGATCTGAGTCATCACCATACAATTTTGTTGAGTTCACATATCATGCAGGAGATTTCTGCAGTGTGCGATGAGATCATTGTATTAATGAAGGTCATATGATCGCCAAGGATACACCGGATAATCTTACACGTGAAATGGTCGAAAAGAACGGTATTCATTTGGTGGCAAAGGAACCAAAGATAAGATTAAGACGGCACTTCGTACTGTTCCGGGCATTCGTGATGTCAAATACGACACCAAGAATGATGAGGGAACGTTAGGTCTTACCTTGTATATGACTCCGGGTGCAGAAATTAGAGAAGATATCTTCTATGCAATGGTTAAAGCGGATTGCCCAATCTATGAGCTGCATCCTTTGGCTGCATCTTTGGAAGATGCGTTCTTGGCTTTGACACGAGGTGGTTCCAGACAGTATGGCGGCAAAAAAACGAAAAGCAGGCTGCCAAAGCAGAAGAAACTGCACAGGAAGCACAAACGCAGACAGTCGAAAGTGCATCTGCGACACAAGAGCAGCAAAAGGAGGAAGAATAGATGTTTGCCATAATAAAAAAAGAATTAAAACAGTATTTTTATTCAATGGTCGGATTTGTGTTTCTTGCATTCTTTCTGGCTATTGTGGGATTGTATACCTGGGCGGGCAATTTAAGCCAGGGAATTGGTAACTTTGAAATGACTTTGGGAAATATGACATTTATTTTTGTAATCTTAATCCCGATATTGACAATGCGAATTGTTGCGGAAGAAAAGAAACAAAAGACAGATCAGTTATTATATACATCACCGATTTCTTTAACTAAAGTAATCCTTGGAAAATATATTGCGGTTATGATCTTGTTTACGATTGCCATTTTAGTGATCGCACTGTATCCATTATTGATCCATATGTATGGTCAGGATGTCAGACTGTCTTTAGCATACAGCAGTTTGATCGGTTTTTATCTGTTAGGTGCAGCAAACATTGCTGTTGGCTTGTTTATCTCTTCCTTGACAGAAAGTCAGGTGATCGCAGCGGTTGTGTCATTTATTGTATTGCTTCTTAGCAACATGCTTACAAGTATTGCAAGCATGCTTCCTACGGACGCGCTCTCCCAGGCACTGATCTTAACAGTTGCGTGGATCGTGGTTTGTGTTATCGCATATAACATGATGAAAAATATTACGGTTACTGCGATCTTAGCGGTGATCGGTGAAGTAGTTGTATGGGGAATTTATATTGCAAAATCTGCAGTATATGAGAACCTTTTATCTAAGGTTGCAGATGCTTTTGCGATTACGAGCCGTTACTCGGATTTTGAACTGGGTATTTTGAAATATGATGCCATTGTTTATTACATCAGCGTATCATTTTTGTTCGTATTCTTGACCGTACAGATCATCAAAAAGAAGAGATTTAACTAAGAAGGAGGTTTCGAATCGTGAGTATAGAAAATAACGAAAATAAGGAAGCCGCAACAACGGAGACAACAACCCCAAAAGCTCCCAAGAAAAGTGGTAGTATTAAGAAGTCTTTTCAGACGGGACAGTTTAAGTCGGGTGCCTATAGTTCGGTAGTTACAGTATTAGTCATTGCACTTGTGATCGTATTAAATCTGGTTGTTGGAAAGCTGGATCTGTCCACCGATTTAAGCAAGGGCAATCTGTTTACGCTTTCCAAAGAGACGAAAAAGATCTTAAAGAACAGCCGGAAAGATATCACGTTTTATTATATGGTATCCAGTGGCAGTGAAAATGAATATATCGAAAATGTGTTGAAGCAGTACAAAAAAGCTTCCAAACATATTTCTATTAAGAAAGTTGACCCGGTAGCTAATCCGGCGTTTGCTTCGAAGTATGACATTACAGACGATGTATCTTCCAATGACGTTATTGTCGCAGTAGATGCCGACAAGACAGCTAAATTGGTAAGTGGATCGGAAATGTATTATTCGGAGCAGGATTATTCCGGCTCTTATAGCAGCAGTTCTAATTCGAACTACTATTTAGATGCGGAGGGCAGCTAACCTCAGCAATTCAGAATGTTTTATCCGGCAGTACAACAAAAATGTATGTCGCAACCGGTCATTCAGAGGTGGCTTTGCCGGATACGTTGACAAAGGCATTTGCCAAGATGAATGTGGAGACGGCAGATTTAGAGTTATTGACTGCCGAAAAGATTCCGGACGACTGTAATATTTTGATGATCAATGGCCCGACATCAGATCTGGCGGATAATGAGAAGAAGATCGTTCTTGATTATCTGAAAGCCGGTGGTAATGCCATTATCAACCTGAGTTATACAACAGAGAAAATGACAAATCTGGAAGAAGTATTAGAGTATTATGGCATTCAGAGCAAGCAGGGGATTATTTGCGAGACCTCCGGTAAGTATTATTACTATCCAAACTTTATTGTACCGGAACTGGGAACAGATGCTTCCGAGATGCTAGGTGATCTGCAGGGATATATTATCATGCCAAATGCGGTAGGTATGAATGTTATGTCTGAGATCCGTAGTTCTTTGACAATGAAACAGTTGCTTAAAACATCAGATAGTTCTTATTTGAAAGTGGATCCGTCTAGTGGAAGCTCCGAGAAGGAAAATGGAGATGTAGCGGGACCATTCTACGCAGGAATTTCTGCAACAGAGAAGTTAGACAATGATAAGGAAACGAAAATTGTGGCATATGCATCTGCCTCTACATTTGATGAGAAATATGCTTCCAGTGGCCAGCTAGAGAATACATCTTTGCTGAAATCAGCGGTTAATTCGATGCTTACTACGAAAGAAGATAAAGTTGCAATTGATGCCAAGAGTCTTGGAGTATCCAGTGTGAGCCTTACTCCTGTAATGCAATTAGTATGGGCTGCTGTGTTGATCATATTGCTTCCACTTGCATGCCTGCTTTGTGGTTTTGTAATATGGATGATGCGCCGAAAAAATAATACGTAAAATATCAAAGAAATGAGTGATTATAGTGTCAAAAAAGAAAAAACAAACAATGACCATCGTGATCCTTTGTGTCCTTCTGGTGGCGGCAGGAATTGGGTACTATGGAGCCGGAGTACATCAAAAAAAGAAGGCTGCCAAAGAAGCGGCACAAGAAGATAAAGAGATCACGTTATATTCGTTGAAGGCGGATGATCTGGTAAGTGTGCATGTGGTGTCCGACAAAGCGGACATGACTTATACCAAAGAAAACGGTGTGTGGAAAGATGCTAAGGATAACCAATATCCGATCGATCAGGAGAAGATCAACGATATCTTAGATGATGTAGCCGAGGTCAAAGCATCGAAACTGGTAGTTACGGATCCGGAGGATATTTCACAGTATCAGCTGGATAAACCTTCCTATCAGATCGAGCTGAAAGACAGAGCCGGAACGACAAAAACGCTGACGATCGGTATGGAATCGGTTGCTGCAGAAGGATATTATGCATATTGTGGGAATAAAAACAAAATATATGCAATACCATCTAATATAACTGATAGCCTGAGTTATACGAAACAGGAGATGATGGAGTTGCCGGAGCAGCCGGATATCAATGCTTCTTATGTAACTGCGTTTAAGGTTATGCCATCTAAGGGAGAGACTTTCGAGGCAGTTTACAACAAGAATCGTGCGCAGTATAAGGATTACGAAGGCTGGGATATTACACCGGTATATGGTAAGACGATGCCGGGAAGCGCCAGTGTACTTCAGAATCAGTTTAGCGGTTTGGCAAGCCTTTCTTGCACAGATGGTGTGACTTACAAAGCGACATCTTCTGACAAGAAAAATATGGATTGGATAAACCATCATATGTTGTTGATGTGTCCTACTATACCGTAGAGGGTGACTCGACCGATCAAAACACCACGACGGATGAAAGCAAGCAGAAAAAGACCGATCATGTTTATCAGTTTTCGGTTGGCAAAAAGACAAAAGCGGCGATAATTATTACGTGAGTATTCAGGGAGAAAAAGGTATTTATCGTATGTCTGCTGAGACAATTGATGGAATTGTCGCGGTGACACCGATGAATATGTTGTGTAATACGCCGCATAAAACAAATGTGGATACATTGCAGGAGATCACGTTGACCCAGAATGGAAAGACGCATAAGATCGTAATGACCAAAAAAGAGGTGAAAAATGCGATCTCTGAGGACAATAGCAAAGTATATGATTACTATGTTAAATTAGATGGCAAATCGGTAGATCAGGAAACATTCCGAACAACCTATCAAACCGTCTTTGGAAATCTTGTTTATCGCCGTCCGATTTCCGATAAACAAAAAGTTACCGGGAATAAGTCGGTGGGAACAATCACGATCAAAACAGATGATCGTACATTGAAACTGGAATTTCTGCCGTACGATGGTGTGAATTTTTATCGGATCAAAGTGGATGGACAATGTCATTTCCTCGTTGATAAAAATGTGGCAGACAAAGTTTTTGAAAAATTGTTAGCTTCGAAGTAATGAGCCAAAGCAGCAGATTGCAGCAAAGAAAATTGCAGCATGGGAAGGAAATGGTTATTGCAGTGAAAAAATCATCGAAAAAGTGATCTTGACTGTTGTTATTGTGTTAGGAATATTGGTGCTGGATGCTTGGCGTTCCGGCAAGATCAAGTGGTATACACTAGATGAGCAGGAGATGTCACAGACGGCATCTGACACCAAATCAGTGAAAATAACAAAACAAACTTCTTCCCGGCAGAAAAAACAAAAGAAGGTACGTGTACTGCTGTCCACAACAGGTTTTACGTCACTCTATCACGATAAGGTGTGCGTAAGCGGGACGAAAGGGCTGCAGGTACGTAAAAGGAAACCACAAGGTAACCTATTCCGCAAAGGAACAGGTTACCTTTTTGGTGAAAGAAGATGGAAAAGATTCAAGGGATAAGATCACGATCCAGCCAAAAGACGGTGGCAAGATCACAGTGCATTCGATCAAACGACAGGATAGGACACCATCCTATCGTGGAGAGATCACACTGTTGCCGAAAAAAAACGGTTTTCTGGTCAGAAACAGTCTGCCGTTAGAACAATATTTGTATGCGGTGGTGCCAAGTGAATTATCAACTTCGAATGGAATGGAAGCGTTGCGTGCACAGGCGGTTTGCGCCAGAACGTATGCTAACAATCAGATCGCGGCACACCGCTACGAAAAATATCATGCAGATCTAGAGGATAGTACAGCGTGTCAGGTATACAACAATATTCCGGAAGATAAACAATCGAAAAAAGCGGTGGACACGACGAAAGACCAAGTGCTTACCAGTGATGGAAAGCGTATACAGACATACTATTATTCTACTTCGTGGGGAAAGAGCGCGAGTGGAAAAGAAGTGTGGGAAACTGATCGGGAAGTAGATTATTTACAAAGTTGTATGCAGCAGGATGGTGGAAAGAATAAAACATTGCGGTTGTCTGAGGAAAAACAATTTCGAGAATTTATTGCGAAAAAAACGGATGCAGCATACGACAAAGATTCAAAATGGTACCGTTGGTGGATACGGATCAATGCAAAACAATTGAGCGCATCGATCGACAATGCATTACAGCAATGCTATGCGACGGATCCGAATAAGATACTTATGCAGAGGCAGGACGGCACCTACCATAGCGCAGCGTTATCGTCTGTTGGAACGGTTCGCGGGATCCGCGTAGAAAAGCGAGGGGAAAGTGGAATCGTCACAAAGCTGGTCGTGATTGGTTCAAAATCAGTCGTCTTAGTATGTAGTCAATATAATATTCGCAAGGTGCTTGCAGGCGGACAGCAGATCACTGCACATTTGACAAAAGGAACGGCAAAGCTGTCGCTGCTTCCCAGCGCAGCGTTTTATATAGACACGATAAAAGAAAAGGGTGAAACGATATTTGAATTGCACGGTGGCGGGTTTGGTCACGGGACCGGGATGAGCCAGACCGGTGCAGCGGTAATGGCGCAAAAAAAGGAAAAAATTACAGGCAGATCCTATCTTTTTATTTTGATGGGTGTGAACTGTCAGCCAAGTGATTCAAAATGCCGCCTAAAAACAGTAAATACATACATGCGTAAAGCCATACCATCAACAGTGCGATCGTGGTCATTGTGCCATAAAAATAACTGTAGTTGGAAAAATGATCTACATAGTAAGAGTAGATATAGGAAAAAATGATCCATCCTGCGGTTGTAAAAGAGCGCCGGGTATCTGCTTTAGAAGAGACGTTTTGTGATTGGGAACAAAGTAGTACAGGATCACAAAAAATAAAAACACCACGACAAATCCAACAATGGGGCGAATGCTGATGATCGTGAGAAATTTTGATTGCAGCAGAGGAAAAATATGGCAGAGGTGGTAATATAATGTGTTGCCAAATACTAATATTGTTAAGACAGCGACAAAAGAATGGCAAATAAAAAAGTATAAAAGAAAGCAAGCAGTCTCACCAACAGAAAGGGACGGCTTTCTTTGATCTCATACACATCGTTGATGCCGCGGATCAACACTAAAAAAGATTTGGAACCAAGCCATACAGCTGTGATTGCGGAAAGTGGAAGTAATGTATTGGTATTTGGGTTATAAATCTGGCCGATCAGACTGGAAATGGTTTCGCCAAAGGAAAGCGGAAATATCATTTGAATGATATTTGCAAGATTACTTTCCGTGATCGGAGTGAAGCGAAGCAGAGAAAGCAAAAACATGGTAAACGGTAAAAAAAGGATAGCATCATAAAAAATGCGGCAGCTCCTGCGTGAGAGGAAACGCTGGCGTTTCGTGCTTTATCAGCAACTCGCTGATAAAGGGAATATCCCGGAAGTGCTTTTAATCTGTTTTGGATCATAGGAATCCTCCATTTTCACAATTTTAAGGTGTTTACAGAGTGGTAAATAGTATTATCTCAAACTCCAAGTCCACCTCAACAATCTCTAAGGTAAGTGTTTACAGAGTGGTAAATAGTATTATCTCAAACTTCACACATTCGGAGTTTGAGATATTGATCGATACCATCTTATAGTATAATATGCGAGAGTTGTTTTGACTAGTTCTAAAACATCGCTATAGCAGGCAAGAAAAAATTGTGTTACACTGTAGCACAGCATAAAATAAAGGAGGAAATGCACTATGCATACATTTCAAAAAAGACAAGACAGTATTAACAATGAATCCGTTTGATAAGATCGGCAAGCAATGGATGCTGATCACATCCGGAGATGAGGATAAGGCCAATACAATGACAGCCTCATGGGGTGGTGTTGGCGTACTGTGGGGAAGTGATGTGGTTTATATTTTTGTTCGTCAGTCACGTTATACCAAAGAATTCATTGACAAAACAGGACACTTTTTCTATCAGCTTTTTGGGAGAAGAATACCGCAAGGCATTACAGCATTTGGGAACGGTATCCGGCAGAGATGGAGATAAGATCAGCGAAGCTGGTGTTTCTGTTGCTTATGAGAATGGGATACCATATATTGATGAAGCGGAACTGGTGCTTACCTGTACAGCACTTTCTGCAACAGATATTACTATGGATCAGATGCTGGATGCAGAAATTGAGCCAAAATGGTATGCGGATGGCGATCTTCATACGATGTATGTTGGGAAGATTGAAGAGATATTAGTCCGTTAAGATCGAACGTGATAATTTATATACAGAATGCCATATATTTGCCTTGTATATATAGTATTTAATAATTACCGGAAGTAAAAACAATAAGCCGCCTTACCGATCATGATCCGGTTGTCATTTGCAGAAGTTTAGGGCTTAAAATTACTGGTCAGGGATAGTCCTGAAATGTTGACAAATGAAAAGTCGCGTGCTAGTATTGTTTCTGGTGGCAGATCTGGGATCTGCCGACAATTTTATCTTTTATTTTAATGTGAGGAGGACACGTTATGAGATTCGCAAAAGTACCAAAGAGAGTATTATCACTCTCCATGGCTGCTGCAGTAGCAGCAACAACAGTAGCAGTACCGGTTGTATCACAGAAGGCAGATGCAGCAAGCAAGTATTCCGCATATCTTTGCTTCGCATCAAAGAGTTTCAATGGTGTTGCAGCTAACCATAATGATGCAAACCGCGCTAAGGGCGTATTTAATGGCGCAAAGGGCAATAAGAAGATTGCCGGTATTAAGGTTAAGAATGCTACATTCAAGAAAGGTAAATTCAAATTTACCGTATCTGTATCCGGTAAGAACTTAAAAGAAGTTTGCTAAGGATAAGGGCTGGAATTCAATCTATGTTGATACATCTCTTGCAGGAGCTAAGAAGAAAAAAACTTTCTGTTTCTAAGGTTACATTGAAGATGGATGGAAAGACAGTTAAGACAATTAAGAAACCTACACTTACTCCGGATCCGGGCAAGAAGGATAAGTTCACTCAGATCATGGTTGTAAATACTTGGAACTCTAATGCTAATAAGAAATGTGCAGCAACAAGCATCAAGAAAATGCCTAAGAAGAGCATGACAGTTACTGTAACAGGTAAGCTTAAATAATTCTTATCATTAGGAAATATAAGGCGGTCGATTGATGATCTATCATGGTACGTCTGTAAATGAATGTATGAAAGAACCGGTACCTATTCGTACCGGTTCTTTTCTAAGCAATGAGAAAATATGGGGACATATGGAAGACTACGGAAAGTTTTTGGAGATGGTCAATGAGATCAAAAATATTGCAGTAACACAGGGTGGGAAATTAACCAAAGAAGAGATTTTGAGTTATTTGGGAGATATGCAGCTTTCGAGGAACAGTTGCAGGCATTGTACCAGTATCTTGGAGCACATGCTATAGAAATTGAGAATTATGAATATAAGCCGGATAAAGACATGCTTCGTGCTATGACAGAGAATGAGCCTGAAGAACAGCAGGAGGAGGTACTTTCCGGAGAAGATAAAGAAGATCGTTCCGAGAGAAATCGCAGACTCTACCGTGAGGAATTAGATGCCTGGAATGATTATAATGATACAGTTACGGAAGAGGAGATCGTTCGCTTTTTGCAGGAGAACGTGCATTACGTGACCGTATTATCGAGAGCAGACTGCATCGGGTGACGGAGATGACGAAAGAGTATCGCAAAAGAGAGGCACCGGTGGAAGAATTGATCGCAGAGGGCAATCTCGGATTATTAGAAGGAATGCTTGTGATCGAGGAGAATACAGAACGCTATCTGTTGGAAAATGGCAAAGCAGATCTCGCTGCATTTTGGGGGACGTTAGAGTTAGAGGCAAAGTTGGCAATGGAGCGCTATATTGATGAAGAACTGCATAATAAAGACCAGGAAAGTGCAATGCTTGCCAAGACAAATCTTCTGCATGAGGCAACCAAATATCTTGCTGAGGAAAATGGCAAGATTCCGACGGTACAGGAATTATCCTCGTATACACACATTTTGGAGGAGGAGATACTTCAGATCATGGGATTGTCGGAAGACACTAAGAGAGTGGCTGTAATGCCGGAACCACAGCCGGAGCAAATGGATGCAGAGAATAGCGACACGATCATTAATGATGATATCGGCCGGATTCTTCGTGGCAGAGGAAGAAATCAGTGAAAGAAATTGTAAAACCGTTAATGCAGTGGTATGCAAAACATGCAAGAACACTGCCATGGCGAAGTGACCCAACACCGTATCATGTATGGTTGTCAGAGATCATGCTGCAGCAGACGAGAGTGGAGGCTGTGATAGGGTATTATGATCGATTCCTTGAGGAATTGCCGGATGTGCAGAGCTTTGCTGCCGTCTCGGAAGAACGTTTGCTTAAATTGTGGGAAGGACTAGGCTACTATAATCGAGCCAGAAATCTCAAAAAGCGGCGGTGCAGATATGTGAACAGTATCAGGGAAAGTTTCCGGAAAGTTATGAAGAATGGCTTGCTTTGCCGGGAATCGGTGCATATACTGCAGGAGCCGTCACATCGATAGCTTTCGGTAAAAAGGAGGCAGCGGTGGATGGCAATGTGTACCGCATCTACACCAGATTGTATGCGGATGATACAGAGATCAGCAAAACAGCATTTCAACGGAATGTACGGGAAACCGTCAAAAGAGGCATTGCCGGAGGAGGCAGGCCGATTCAATCAGGCGTTAATGGATCTCGGTGCTTTGATCTGTATTCCAAATGGAGAACCACATTGTTCTGTGTGTCCGGTAGCGGAGTTTTGTAAGGCGAGAAAGCAGGGGACGATGCAATGTTATCCGGTGAAGAAGACCAAGAAAGAACGAAAACTTGAACAACGCACGATTTTTGTGATCGAGTGTCAGGGAAAATATATGATCCGTAAACGGCCGGAGAAAGGGCTTCTTGCGGGAATGTGGGAGTTGCCCGGACAGGAACAGCACATGTCTTTAGAAGAGATTCGGGATTGGACAGCAGAGTGGGATCTGAGCAGCGACATTCAATTGTTAGGCAGGGCAAAGCATATTTTTAGTCATGTAGAATGGCACATGTTGGGGTATGGGATCCATTTGAGGGACATCCCGGAGCAACTTCGATCGCAGGGAATATTCTGTGATGCGCAGACACTACGGGAACAGTACAGTATCCCGACGGCATTTGCCTACTATCTGCAGTCTCTTTGACACAATAAGCAATATGCGGATCGATCAGCATCTTTCGGTATGGAAAGTTTTAGCAAAGTGTTTTCTCAGGAGAAATATATACTCCTGTACGTATATTTGTACACTACAAGAGTAGTGCTTAGAAAAAAGAGAAGTTCCACAATATTTAGTGATTTTTGAAGAATAATCACAATATATTGTGGACTTTTTTTTGCGCCCTGGTGCTATAATACTCAAGTGTTGCATTTACGAAATAACGGTGTCATCTGTATGGGACAAGCGTTCGATGACCCGAAATTATAATAGTGGCTTAAATAATGAAAAAAATGGAGGAGAAGGATGAAGGTTACAAAACGAGATGGGCGAGTTGTGGACTATGATAGAAATAAGATCATAGTTGCGATCCAAAAGGCAAATGCGGAGGTTGACCGATACGAACAGGTATCTGAGGAAAAGATCGATGCGATCGTTGCCGGAATTGAAAATAAGCATGTGGATAATCTGCAGGTGGAAGATATTCAGGACATGATCGAGCAGAAACTTATGAGTGAACATAAATATGCACTCGCCAAGAAGTATATTATTTATCGTTATACACGTGAAATGGTACGTCGTGCGAATACGACAGATGATTCTATTATGAGTCTGATCCAAAACAGCAACAAAGATGTTATGGAAGAGAATTCTAACAAAAAACGCTTATATTGCCTCAACCCAGCGTGATCTGATCGCAGGAGAGGTGTCGAAGGATCTGACCAAGAGAGTGCTGCTTCCGGAGAAGATCGTGAAAGCTCATGAAGATGGTGTATTGCATTTTCATGATATGGACTATTATCTGCAAAGCATTTTTAACTGTTGCCTGATCAATATTGGCGATATGTTTGAACATGGAACAGTGATGAATGGCAAGCTGATCGAGAGCCCGAAGAGCTTTCAGGTGGCTTGTACGGTCATGACGCAGATCATTTCTGCTGTTGCGAGCAGCCAATATGGCGGACAATCTGTTGATGTGCGTCATTTGGGTAAATATCTGCGTATGACCCGTGAAAAGTATGAGAGACATTACGAGGAAAAATATGGAGATAAAGTGCCTGCAGAGGTGCGTAAGGCGTTTGCAGATGATCGAATTGCAGATGAGTTAAGATCCGGTGTGCAGACGATACAATATCAGATCAACACATTGATGACAACGAATGGTCAGTCGCCGTTTGTAACACTGTTTTTGAATTTGGACAAGGATGATCCATACATTGAAGAAAATGCGATGATCATTGAGGAAATCCTGAATCAGCGTATCGAAGGGATCAAAAACGAGAAAGGTGTCTATGTGACACCGGCATTTCCAAAGCTGATCTATGTATTGATGAGCATAACTGCCTGCGAGGCGGTAAATATGATTACCTCACTCGCTTGGCAGTGAAATGTTCTGCAAAGCGTATGTACCCGGATTATATTTCAGCAAAAAAAATGCGTGAAAATTATGAGGGTAATGTTTTTTCCTGCATGGGCTGTCGCAGCTTTTTAACACCTTGGAAAGATGAGAATGGAAATTATAAATTTGAGGGAAGATTTAATCAGGGTGTTGTCAGCTTGAATCTTCCACAGATCGGTATTTTAGCTGAGGGTGATGAGGAAAAATTCTGGTCACTCCTAGAGGAACGTTTGGCACTTTGCTTTGAGGCGCTGATGTGTCGTCACCATGCACTGGAGGGCACTATGTCAAATGTAAGCCCGATCCACTGGCAGTATGGTGCGATCGCAAGATTAAAGCCGGGTGAGACAATCGATAAATTGCTCCATAATGGCTATTCTACGATTTCATTGGGATATATTGGTTTATATGAAGTAACAAAACTTATGACAGGTGTCAGCCACACGGATCCGAAAGGAACGGATTTCGCATTGCGTCTGATGAAACGCTTGCGTTTGGCTTGCGATACTTGGAAGTTAGAAACCGGTATCGGTTTTGGACTGTATGGAACACCGGCAGAAAGTTTGTGTTATCGTTTTGCTGAGATTGATAAGAAACGTTTTGGAGTGATCCCGGATGTTACAGATAAGGGTTATTATACCAACTCTTAACATGTGGATGTGCGCGAGAAAATTGATGCCTTTGAGAAGTTTACTTTTGAAAGTCAATTCCAAAATATTTCTTCCGGTGGTGCGATCTCTTATGTGGAGATTCCGAATATGCGGCATAATCTGGAGGCATTGGAAGATGTGGTTCGCTTTATCTATGATAACATTCAGTATGCGGAGTTCAATACGAAGTCGGATTACTGTCATGTGTGTGGATTTGATGGTGAGATCATCATTAACGATGATCTGGAGTGGGAATGCCCTCAGTGTCACAATAAGGACCGCAATCGTATGAATGTCACAAGAAGAACCTGTGGGTATTTAGGTGAGAACTTTTGGAATGTTGGTAAGACGAAAGAGATCAACGCCCGCGTGCTTCATTTATAAAAGCAGCGGTCAGAAATGTATATTGGTGATCGCAATATAGATAAGTGTTGATCGTCAGAAATATATATGAAAGACACAGCGACATTCTATAACAGTAGAAAGGTATAGAATCATGAATTATGCAGACATTAAGCATTGTGATGTGGCGAATGGACCGGGAGTCCGTGTCTCACTGTTTGTGAGCGGATGTACACATCATTGCAAAGAATGTTTTAATCCGGAGACATGGGATTTTGATTATGGAAAACCTTTTACCGATGAAACGATAAAGCAGATCTTAAAATATTTGGCTCCGGAGTATATTAAGGGGTTGACGCTTTTGGGCGGCGAGCCGATGGAAAAGAGCAATCAGGAGGGATTACTTCCGTTAGTGCGTGCAGTACGACAGACGTATCCGGACAAAACAATATGGTGTTTTACCGGATATGACTTTGAAAAAAGATATTTTAGGATATATGATGGAGGAGTGGGAGACGACCAAAGAACTGATATCCTATTTTGATGTGATGGTCGATGGTGAATTTCAGATCGAGCATAAGGATCTGGGACTTGCCTTTAAGGGATCATCTAACCAGCGTACTATTATGGTACAAGAATCACTACAAAAGGAAGATTGTGCATATGGCAGCCGCAGTAAATGATATCGGAATCATAAAAGGGATGTGCCTGCCGGCAAACGACATCGCAAATGATACAAAATGCTCAAAAATAATCGAAAAAGACGAAAAATACCAGTAAAATTTGAGAATATATAAAAATATCCTTGAAATTTATAGGTAAATTGAGTACAATAGGGGTTGGAATGCGGGTAACCGTGTTTCAGGTAACCTATGGTAGCTTGCCATGTGGACAAGTGTATGTGCAATGTTGCACGTTACAGACACACATGACAAAATATAATAAAATTTTAGGAGGAATTTTAACATGGCAGTTAAAGTTGCAATCAATGGTTTTGGACGTATCGGACGTCTTGCATTCAGACAGATGTTTGGTGCAGAAGGATATGAGGTAGTTGCTATTAACGATTTAACAAGCCCTAAGATGCTTGCTCATCTTTTAAAGTATGATTCTTCTCAGGGTAAATATGAGAAGGCTGATACTGTATCCGCTGGTGAGGGATTCTATCACAGTTGATGGTAAAGAGATTAAGATTTATGCTGAGGCTGATGCTACAAATTGCCCATGGGGAGAACTTGGCGTTGACGTAGTACTTGAGTGTACAGGATTCTACACATCTAAAAGAAAAAGCATCTGCTCATATCGAAGCAGGAGCAAGAAAGGTTGTTATTTCCGCACCAGCTGGAAACGACCTTCCAACAATCGTATATAATGTAAACCATGATACATTAAAGGCAGAGGATACAGTTATTTCTGCAGCATCTTGTACAACAAACTGTCTTGCACCTATGGCTGATGCATTAAATAAATATGCTGCAATCCAGTCTGGTATCATGTGCACAATCCACGCTTACACAGGTGATCAGATGACACTTGACGGACCGCAGAGAAAAGGTGATCTGAGAAGATCTCGTGCAGCTGCAGTTAATATTGTTCCTAACAGCACTGGTGCTGCAAAGGCTATTGGTCTTGTAATCCCAGAGTTGAACGTAAGCTCATTGGTTCTGCACAGCGTGTACCAACCCCTACAGGTTCTACAACAATCCTTACAGCAGTTGTTAAGGGTTCTGATGTAACAGTTGAGGGTATCAACGCAGCAATGAAGGCAGCTCAGACTGAGTCTTTCGGTTATAACGAGGATGAGATCGTATCTTCCGATATCGTTGGAATGAGATATGGTTCTTTATTCGATGCTACTCAGACAATGGTTAGCAAAGTTGCTGATGATTTATACGAGGTACAGGTTGTATCTTGGTATGACAATGAGAATTCTTACACATCTCAGATGGTAAGAACAATCAAATACTTCTCAGAGTTAGCATAATTACTCAAAGTAGTAAGAGATTGTTATTACATTGTCTGCAATGGACAATGTACGGATATGATCCATATACGGGTCCGGTCTTTTGGGACCGGATCCGTTTTTTTCTTTTAGAAAACGAGCGTTTCTATAAAGAAAGATCGCCCCATAAGGATGCGTATTATAGAAAACAGATGATAGTTGCGTGCACGAATCATCGTCTGTTAAGAAATGGTCTGTGCACAGAAATGAGGTTAATATGTTAAATAAAAAATCCGTTGATGATATCAATGTAAAAGGCAAAAAAGTATTAGTTCGCTGCGATTTTAACGTACCATTGGATGCTGACTTAAATATCACAGATGAGAACCGTCTTGTTGCAGCACTTCCTACCATCAAAAAACTGATCGCTGATGGCGGAAAGGTAATCCTTTGCTCCCACCTTGGTAAGCCAAAGGAGAGCCAAAGCCAGAGCTTTCTTTGGCACCGGTTGCTAAGAGATTGACAGAGCTTCTTGGACAGGAAGTTAAATTTGCAGCAGATGCTAACGTTGTTGGTGAGAATGCAAAAGGCTGCAGTAGCTGCTATGAACGATGGTGATGTTATCCTTCTTGAGAATACTCGTTATCGTGCAGAAGAGACCAAGAACGGAGAGGCTTTCTCTAAGGAACTCGCTTCTCTTGCTGATGTATTTGTTAACGATGCATTCGGTACAGCTCATAGAGCACACTGCTCTAACGTAGGTGTTACAGAGTTCGTAAAGGGTGACTGCGTAGTAGGTTACCTGATGCAGAAAGAGATTGATTTCCTTGGAAATGCAGTTAACAATCCGGAGAGACCATTCGTTGCAATTCTTGGTGGTGCTAAGGTTTCTTCTAAGATCTCTGTTATTGAGAACCTGTTAGATAAGGTTGACACACTGATCATCGGCGGTGGTATGGCATATACATTCATGGCTGCTCACGGTGAGGAAGTTGGTAAATCTCTTCTTGAGGAAGACTATGAAGAGTATGCATTGAAGATGGAGAAGAAGGCAGAGGAGAAAGGTGTTAAGCTTTTTGATCCCTGTTGATACAGTAGTAGCTGATGATTTCTCTAACGATGCAAACTTCAAGGTAGTAGGTCGTGGCGAGATCCCAGCTGACATGGAGGGTCTTGATGTAGGACCTAAGACAGCAGAGCTTTTTCGCAGATGCTATAAAGGGTGCTAAGACAGTTGTATGGAACGGACCTATGGGATGTTTCGAGATGCCTAACTTTGCAAAGGGCACAATCGCAGTAGCACAGGCAATGGCTGACTTAGAGGGTGCAACCACAATTATCGGTGGTGGTGACTCTGCAGCTGCATGCAACCAGTTAGGTTTCGGCGACAAGATGACACACATCTCTACAGGTGGTGGAGCATCTCTCGAGTTCTTAGAGGGTAAAAGATCTTCCTGGTGTTGTTGCAGCAGACGATAAATAATAATAACTATTAGAGGGGATAGTCCTGCACTTGGTCAAAAGTGCAGGACGTCTCTTATTATTTGTTATAAGAAATGAGGGAAGTGTATGAAGAAAATTATTACCAGGGGCATTGCTGTATGCGTGGCATTGTCCATGGCATTTACAGGTGCATCTTTTGCGCCTGCAAAGGTAGAAGCAGCATCGTTAGCGTCTTCTGCTAAGGGAAGTGAGACGATGATCACGCTAGACAAGTGGTACAAGACCTCTTTGCCGCGTAGCAGTGAGTCTTTCTATTATTTTTCTTTAGCAAAGAAGACTAAAGTTCGTCTGAAGGCAGCCTATAATGCAGGATATTTTGAGATCTTAAATCAAAATTACAAGCTGGTGTATGCCGGCACATCGGATGAAAAGATGAATGGACCGCAAGACTGGACATTAACGAAAGATATTACTCTTAGTAATGGTACATACTATCTGCATTTGTATACGAAAGACCAGTATTCCGGAGATAAGATGAAGTTTATCTTATCGGATCGCACTGCGCCGGTGAAGCCTAAGGTAACGAAGGTGACAAAGCGCAAAGTCGTAAAGGGAAAGACAACGGCGGGAAGTACGGTTTATGTTAAATATCGAAAGAAGATATATTCCAAAAGACAAATGCAAAAGGAAACTTTACGATTAAGACTAAGAAGATGAAAAAGGGAACCCGTATTACGGTATGGGCGAAGTCTAAGAATGGGATTAAGAGTAAAGTGACAAAGTATAAAGTAAAGTAAATGGGGATTTCTTTATGGATCGTAAAGATGGCACCCATAAGTAAATTGTTGTAGAAAGGAAATAGGATCATGGCAAGAAAGAGAATTATTGCAGGTAACTGGAAAATGAACAAAACTCCTAGTGAGGCAGTTGCTTTAGTAAACGAGTTAAAAGATTTAGTTAAGAATGATGCAGTAGATGTTGTATATTGCGTACCGGCAATCGACATTGTACCGGTTGTAGAGGCTGTTAAGGGCACAAACGTAGCAGTTGGTGCTGAGAATATGTATTTCGAAGAGAGCGGCGCATACACGGGCGAAATCTCTGCAGCAATGTTAGTAGATGCTGGTGTTAAGTATGTGATCATTGGACATTCTGAGCGTCGTGATTACTTCAAAGAGGACGATGTTCTTTTGAATAAGAAAGTAAAGAAGGCATTTGAAGCTGGTTTGACACCGATCCTTTGCTGTGGTGAGTCTTTAGAGCAGCGCGAGATGGGCGTAACAATGGACTGGATCCGTCTTCAGATCAAGTCTGATCTTGCCGGAATCACAGCAGATCAGGTGAAGAGCATGGTAATCGCTTATGAGCCAATCTGGGCGATCGGAACTGGTAAGACAGCTACTTCTGATCAGGCACAGGAAGTTTGCAAGGGCATCCGTGACTGTATCGCTGAGATCTATGATGAAGCTACTGCAGAGGCAGTTCGCATTCAGTATGGTGGATCTATGAACGCCGGCAACGCGGCAGAGCTGCTTGCAAAACCAGACATCGATGGTGGTTTGATCGGTGGCGCATCATTGAAAGCTGAGTTCGGTCAGGTTGTTAATGCGTAATGTGATTTTGGCACTATATTTGTAGATGCGTAATACAACTATGGGATAGCGCTATCTTTGCAAATGCATAATAAGTATGTAACCGTAATATATGGTTGAAATTTATATTAGCAATTCTTAAAAGAAGTTGCTGCATCCACGAGTAAACTCGTGGAGCAGCAACTTTTTTGTTACAACAAAAACATTGCATTCGGTAAGGTCAGCCAAAACAATCTTTGCCAATAGATAACTCAAACTTCCCACGCTTCAAATTCGCCACAACCACATTTTGCTTATTATGTCAATGACTATATTGTATTTTGTAGCCACTAAAAAGTGGTTTCTGCCATCCGAGAACTATAGTAATTGCCTTGCCGCATTTTGTTTTTATCGTGATTTCTAAATTATGTTGTCTCTGATGTATGATTTACATGCCTTACGGAGAACTCGAAGTCCCGGAAGCAAGGTATTCATCATTTTTGAAAGGGACTTTGCGCTCGTCGTTACTTATGTCTCGTATTTCAGAGACATTAAGTAACGTAACGTAGCGCATCGTAGCGAAAGCGTCCCGTCCAAAAATGGATGATACCTTGCTAAACCGGGACGTCTCAAACACTCCTTTAGGCATGTATTCATCAGAGACTTAACAAAATAAGAAATCACGTAAAAAACATTGCGTTCTGCGGCAATTATCTTAGTTCTCGGATGGCAGAACAATTTAGTTTGTTGGCTGCAAAATATTCTATTTATTACCGACATAATAAGCAAAATGTGGTTGGAAATTACTTTCCGGTATGGGAAGTTTGAGTAAATAATTCATATATTCGGACAGGCCGCATATATTGGAGAGTAAGAAAGGTGATAGGAGGCAGGATGAATTGGTGGAGGATAAAAAACAGGAAATCATGCGCATTTTACCGGGAGAGATTCGGCAAAAGGTACAATCTCTTTCCATTGACTGGGAGGGGCTGCAGGAAATACGTTTGCGTGTCGGTAAACCGGTTATTTTGCGGTATCGGCAAAAGAATATTTCTTGGCACGGCGTGGCGGCATGGTTCATGAAGCGAGACAAGCGGTGTGTGTGGAACGGGAGCAATTGAAGGAATCCATGGAATATATGAGTAATTATTCTCGTTATGCGTACGAACAAGAGATCAAGCAGGGCTTTTTGACAATCCGCGGTGGACATCGCGTAGGACTGGCGGGCAGGATCATACAAGATCAGCAGCACATCAAAGGGATGCAATACATATCCTGTCTGAATATCCGTCTGGCACATGAAGTGATAGGCTGTGCTGATCGTATTTTTCCGTATTTGCAGGGAGGAGATAGTATTCACAATACATTGATCCTGTCTCCGCCGTGTGGTGGTAAAACAACGTTATTGCGGGATATTATCCGTATTTTATCCTCGGGCATAACGGAAGGGGTACGAGGAGAACACTTTGAGGGAGTGACTGTTGGTGTTGTCGATGAACGTTCGGAAATGGATCGTGTTATCATGGTGTACCACAAAATGATCTTGGTTGTAGGACGGATATTTTGGATGGATGCCCCAAAGTAGAGGGAATGATATTGCTGGTTAGGTCGATGGCTCCACAGGTTATTGCCGTGGACGAAATTGGCTCGATGGAAGATGTGGATGCGATGGAATATGCCGCTAATAGCGGAGTGAAGCTGCTAGCAACGGTACATGGAGCGAGTATGGACGAGATAAAGCGTAAACCGGGAATTGAGCGTTTGATCAAACACCGGTTCTTTGAGCGCTATGTATTGTTAGGGGATGGCATCGGTAATGTGAAAGCGATTTTCGATGACAGAGGTTCTACGATAATGTAACAACAGGGAGGAGAAGCGGAAGAGATGTTAAAGTGGATCGGTTGTATATTAGTTATGACAGGATGTGTCGGCGGAGGAATGGTGATGGCTGTGAGGCTTAAAAGACGAATACGTATATTAGAGGAATTGGAGGTGTTATTGCAGCGGTTATACGGGGAAATGGAGTATGCCGGTAATGATATGATTGATATCTTAAAAATCTTACAGGTAGAAAGTATTTATTTTTCGGAATTATGGCAGCGTATCATAGAACGGTTAGAGCGCGGGGATTCTGTGCGGTTATGGGAAGTGTGGAGAGAAGAAACTAAGCGTAAAAACCGGTCTTTCACCTATCTGTTTTTTGGGACAGGAAGAACAATATATTTTGCAGGAGGTGGGACGTGCATTAGGGCAGACAGATCGTAAAACGCAGCTGCATATGTTAAAGCTGCACGAACAAAGATTACATAAAGTTGTGAATAAAATTCGCAGTGAATCTCAGACACAGGCACGTGTGTATCGTGTTGTGGGGGTGGCGGCAGGATGTTTTCTGGTAATCTTGTTCGTATAGCAAAAGTGGAAAGGCAGGAGTCTTATGACAATCAATTTGATTTTTAAGATAGCTGCAGTGGGGATCTTAGTGTCTGTTTTGGGACAGGTGCTGAAACATTCCGGCCGTGAGGAGCAGGCTTTTTTGGTAAGTCTTGCCGGACTGATCTTAGTATTACTGTGGGTTGTACCTTATATTCAGGAGTTGTTTCAGACGATAGAACAGTTATTTATCGTCTAAAGGAAACCTTGCGGATAGGAAGAGCGAGGAAGGGGGCAGGGTGGAAGAGTGCTGAAGATCGGTCATGTAGATCAAGCTTTGCAGGTGGGAAAAGAGCTGTGGGATGATCGCGTAGATCAAGCCTTGCAGGTGAGAAAAGAGCTGAGTGATGATCGCGTAGATCAAGCTTTGCAGATGGGGAAAGGAATGTAGGAGTACTATGCTGAAAGTTGCAGTGATCGGAGTGATGGGGGCGTTATTAGCTCTATTGTTAAAAGGGGAAAAGGCAGGACAAAGTCTGTGGGTTGTTTTGGCAGCGTGCCTTTTGATCATGGGAATTTCATTATCTAAGCTTGAGAATATCCTGACAATGATCAGGGAAGTGGAGGAGGCGCTTGGAAGTGGAGCGTTATATCTGCAGGTTTTGCTCAAAATGATAGGGATTTCTTATATTGCAGAATTTGGTGCAGAAATATGTAAAGATGCCGGATTTGGTGCTGTGGCAGGGCAGATTGAATTTTTTGGAAAATCATGCTGCTGGCGGTTAGCATACCGATCATTCAAAATTTGATCACATTGATCGGGCAAATGGGAATATGAAAGGATGCACCTATGGCTGAGAATGGGACAGATGTGATCTTAGATGAAATATCCGGAGACGAGATCCAGAGTGTTTTGGATACGCTGATGGGGAACTCTTCTATTTCTTTTATGGATTATGTTGCATCTATCATACAGGGAAAGGTCCCGTTTGATCCTACTGATATGGGAAGACAATTGATTCAGAGTGTTTTCGGGAATATCGGTCAGCAAAAGAGTATGCTGTTGTATGTATTGCTCTTGGCGGTCATTGGAGCAGTTATTGCGAATTTTTCCAAGCTGATGCAGGGAAAACAAGTTGCAACAACAGCATTTTATGGGGTGTATCTGTTACTGTTTTCGGTATTAACAGGTGCATTTATGCAGGCATCAACGCTGGCAGTGCAGACGTTATCCGGATTGTTAGAGTTTATCAAGGTGCTGACACCGGCGTATTTCATCAGTATGAGTTTTGCCAGTGGAGCAGGAGCGGGGCGGTATACTATGAATTCACATTAGTCATCGTAGCCGTCATTGATCTGGTTTTAGTGAAGATACTGTTACCTGCTATTAATGTTTTTTTTTGCTGCAGCTTGCCAACGAACTATCAGAAGAGGAAATGTTTGGCAAGATGGCAGAGCTGGTGAAAGATCTGGTTACATTGGCGCTGAAGACAATGTTTGGGATCATGATGGGGATCAATGTGATTCAAGGCTTGATCGTTCCGGTGTCAGCAGAACTTCAAAATTCTACATTGATCAAGGCGGGGGGCGCGATACCGGGTGTGGGAAACACGATCAGCACAGTGACAAATACGGTGCTTGTTGCCGCTAAATTGGTAAAAAATGCGGTTGGTGTTGCCGGCGTGATCGCCGTATTTTTACTCTGCGCAGTGCCATTACTTAAGTTGTTATTTTGGCAGTTTGGCTATCAACTGGTGGCGGCTGTAGTACAGCCGGTGTCAGAACCACGCGTTATACGCTGCTTAGAGCGATTAAAGAATCTTTAGCACTGTTGGTGCGTGCCGTAGCATTTGGTGCCATGTTGTTTATTGCGTCTATTTTGGTCATCAGCAGCATGACTTGATACAGAAAAATCCGGGTTCAGATTGTTAGTATGATCAGATGAGGGGACCTTGATTTCAGATTGGCAGAATGATCTGATACAGGAAGGGAGATTGTCGTATGCAGGAGTGGATCCGACAGATTATCATTTACGTTATTTTGGTAACGGTTCTGCGCGGCTTGATCATGAAACCGCAGTATGAGCAGTATTTTCGCTTTTTTAGTGGGATCGTACTGATCTTGCTGGTAGTCAGTCCGGTGCTACGCGTTATACATCAAGATACGGCTTGGCATGATACGGTGGAGCAATATTTATTTCAAATGGATGTAAATGATATCCAAGAGCAGCTCGCAGTTACGGAGGGCAGGAGACAGGAGGTTATTATGCAGCAATATACGGAGCAGTTAGAAGAGCAGATTAAGAAGCAGGCCGGGCAGCATGCTCTGCCTGCGGATGAGGTAACTGTGAAAGCGGATGCAAAGGGAGTGATTCACAAGATAGAACTGCATCTGAAAACAGAGGAAACCAGCAAGGTCACAAAGGAGCAATTGCGGCAATTTAAGAACCAATTATGCAGTCAATATAAACTGCAGAAAGAGCAGGTAGAAATATGGATCTAAAAAATATATGGGGCTCGGAGGGGAAAGAACCATTGCGGCTTCAAGATATTGGGCTCCCCAAGATCCTTGTGATCGTGGCGGTAGGCATTGTACTGTTGGTGCTCTCTTTGCCGGGGACAGGTGGTTCTCAAAAGAAGATCGGAAAGCAGGAAAACTCATCGGATGTGACATCAGAGGAGGCATCAGAGCAGATTGCGTTAGATGCTATGGAGCAATATAACAAAAAAGATAGAAAAGGAACTTTGTGAACTGTTAAGAAAGGTAGATGGAGTGGGTGATGTGCAGGTGATGATCACTCTTGCTTCATCGGAAGAGCGGGTAACGCTGCAAAATGATTCTGCAACAACGGAAAGTACAGGAGAGGATGGAACCGGGTCCAAACGGCAGAAGGAATCGGCGACAACGGAAAGTGTTCTTGTCCGCAAAGATGGACAGGATACGCCATATCTGGTGCAGATATTAACGCCGGAGATTGAAGGCGTGGTAGTCGTGGCGTCGGGGGCCGATAGTGGTCAGACAGACACAGAAATAATTGCAGCGGTGCAGGCATTATTTCCGGTGCAGGCACATAAAATTAGGGTAATGAAGATGAAATAACATATGCAGCGTATGCGGCAAATGAGATAGTTGCTGAAATACGCAGAAAAGAGGGAAGTTTATGAAAAAGCTTGTACACAAAAATCAAATTATCATTACTGCCCTTGCGGTGATGATCGTGGTGGCAGGATATTTGAATTTTACGGGACAGGAGATTGCGACCGGTAATATTCTGCAGAAAGATGCAAAACAGACACAGAGTACGGTGAAGACGGATGGTAAAAAACGGACAAAAAGGAGAGTAAAACGACGAAGATATCAAAAGAAAGGCGCCAAGACAACTGCCAAAAAGGCGGACAGTAAAAAGGATGCGGTGACGAAAGATATATCCGAAGAAGACAGTGCAAAAGTTACGGTCAATGATAACGGAGAGGTCGTAGCGTCACAGGAAAATCCGGGAGAAGCAGTTATGGTATCCAATACGATCGGGACGGATTATTTTTCTTCGGCAAAACTTTCCAGGGAACAGACGCGTGCCAAAAATAAGGAAACTTTGTTAGAGATTGTCAATAATAAGGCGTTAGCCTCTGCGGACAAAAAAGCAGCGGTCAAAGAAGTGGCTGCGATCACTAAATTGTCGGAAAAAGAAAATGCGACGGAGATGATGTTAGAGGCAAAGGATTTGCAGATGCAATGGTCAGCCTGAGTGACAAGAGTGCGGATGTTGTTGTTAATGCAGAAGAGTTAAGCAGCAAACAGATGGCACAGATTATTGATATTGTGAAACGTAAGACAGGATTTGCGGCAGAAAATATTGTTATTACACCGGTGCAGATTGAGAAAAATTAGTAATACATTGCAAATCTCCTGTTTTTTGATATAATAAACTGTGAGGTGCTGATGCTTTCCTGAAATATGCATAGCACACAAATGACAGGTTATAATATCAGCGGATAAAAGGAGGTTATTATCGTGGCTAACGAACAGAAAAATAAAAGTATTGGCGAAGTAAAGATTGCAGCCGATGTTGTTGCAGCGATTGCCGGATTGGCGGCAACGGAGGTTGATGGTGTATATGCTATGGCAGGTACACTTACCAATGAACTGGCAGGAATGCTTGGCAAAGAAAAAATTAACGAAGGGCGTTAAGGTACAGATGGAGTTAGGTGTTGTGCATGTAGACATGATGATAAGTGTACGATATGGATACAGCATTCCAAAGGTGACCGAGCAGGTACAGGAGAGAGTAAGCCAGCAGATCGAGACGATGACGGGTCTTACGGTTTCAGGTTAATGTACGTGTATCCGGAGTAAATCTGGGCAATGAGTAGAGGAGAATTGAACAAGAATGGCTAGGAAATTGACAAGAAAAGAAATGCGGGAACAACTATACCGTATGTTATTTCAGTTGGAGTTTCACAAAGATGCAGAGTTAGATGAACAGTTGGCTCTTTTTATGGATGATCTGCAGGAGATCAGAGAGGCAGATCGTATAGAATTAGCAGATAAATTTCATGGAGTGGCTGCTCATGTAGAGGAGCTGGACTCCATGATCAATGACAAATCTACCGGATGGAAAGTGGGTCGATTGCCAAAGGCGGATCTGACCGTACTTCGTCTGGCAGTTTATGAGATCATGTTTGATGAAAACGTACCGGATAATGTGGCTGTGAATGAGGCTGTAGAGCTTGCAAAACAGTATTGTGGCGATAGTTCACCGCGTTATATTAACGGAGTGTTAGCTGCCGTTGTACGCGAAAGGAGCAATACGGATGCAGAGACGCAGTAGCGGTGTCGAAAAGATATGCTCGGTTTCACAGATCAACCAGTATATCAAAAATCTGTTTGTCAGAGATTATTTGTTGAGCCGCGTGCAGGTGCAGGGAGAAATATCAAATCTTAAATATCATTCTTCCGGTCATATTTATTTCACGTTAAAAGATGAAGCAGCACAGATTTCCTGCGTGATGTTTGCAAGTTATACAAGAGGTATGACGTTCCGATTGGAAGAGGGACAGAATGTTCTTGTGTATGGGAGCATCAGTGTATATGAAAGAGATGGAAGATATCAGTTGTATGCCCGTGATATTAGTATGCAGGGTGCCGGTAAATTATACGAAGAATATGAAAAACGAAAAAAGCGCCTCCTTGAGGAGGGGCTTTTTGACGAAGAAAATAAAAAGCCACTTCCCAAATATGCGAAGACGATCGGTGTGGTGACAGCTCAGACAGGTGCGGTTATACAGGATATCTGTAATGTAACCCATCGACGTAATCCGTATGTACAGATACGGTTGTATCCTGCCAAGGTACAGGGAGAGGGAGCTGCACAGACAGTGATCCGGGGAATTCGTTATTTTGAAAAGACGGATGTAGATACGATCATTATCGGGCGCGGAGGTGGATCTATCGAGGATCTGTGGGCGTTCAATGAAGAGGAACTGGTTCGAGTGGTGGCTGCGTGTACAAAACCGATCATTTCAGCAGTAGGACATGAAACAGATACAACGCTGACAGACTATGCAGCAGATATGCGAGCACCGACCCCATCGGCGGCCGCAGAATTAGCAGTGTATTCTTACCGGGATCTTATGATGGAACTTAGAGAATCTGCGAGACAATTACAGCAAAGTATCTATCATTTGATCAAGTTGAAGAAAATCTTGCTGACCAGATATGAAATGGCATTATCTCATTCCAGTCCACAGGATCAGATCCGACAGCGCAGGTTATATTTGGCGGACAGTGAGGAACGCTTAAAGTGTTTGCTGGAACAAAAACTTACTTCAGCAAAGCATCAGATGGCGTTGTATGCAGAAGAGTTAAAGGGGCTTTCCCCGCTCTATAAATTGCAAGGTGGTTATGCTTATGTGGCAGATGACGCCGGCAATAATATTAAGTCGATCGATCAGTTGAAAAAGGGACAGCGATTGACCCTTACTTTGAAAGATGGACAAGCAGATGTTGTGGTGCAGGATGTAGCATCAAAGCGCTAGAAAGGCAGATAAATTATGGCAAAAAAATTGAGCATAGAGGAATCTTTCGAGCAGTTAGACACGATCATTGGCAGCTTGCAGCAGGGGGATCTGTCGTTGGAGGAGTCCTTTCAAAAATATGAAGAGGGAATGAAACTGATCAAACATTGTAGTGATACAATTGACAAAGTAGAAAAGAAACTGGAGATCATAGAGCAGGAGGAAACAGAGGGGTGACAAGTATGACACAAGAACAATTTCAGGATGCATTAAATGCGCGAGTATCCACAATAGAAAAGGTATTAGTGAGTGCATTGCCAAAGAATATTACGATGCAAAAGACGATTGCAGATGCGATGGAATATAGTCTGATGGCGGGTGGCAAGCGTCTCAGACCGATGCTCATGTTAGAAGCTTATCGGTTGTTTGGCGGCAGTGATGAAGCTGAGATTGAACCGTTTATGGCAGCAATCGAGATGATCCATACGTATTCTCTCGTGCATGATGATCTGCCGGCGATGGATAATGATGAGTATCGTCGTGGCCGTAAAACCACACATATCGTCTATGGTGAAGATATGGGGATCCTTGCCGGGGATGCTTTGCTCAATTATGCATATGAAACAGCGGTGGAAGGTGCACTTAAGCTGAAGGATTCGGCAAATGGTTTGAAGGCATTGCAGATTTTAAGCCGCAAAGCCGGAGTGTATGGAATGGTAGGAGGTCAGGTGGTCGATGTGGAATTGACCGGCAAGCCGATTTCGGAGGAGCAGCTTGATTTTATATATCGTTATAAGACGAGTGCACTGTTAGAGGCTTCTTTGATGGCCGGGGCTGCTTTAGCCGGCGCCGCTGAAGAAGAGATTGCACAGATAGAGTGTGTCGGCAGATTAGTCGGGTTAGCTTTTTCAGATCCAGGATGATATTCTAGACTTGACAAGTACGGCGGAAGAGCTTGGTAAACCGATAGGCAGCGATCTGCGTAATGAAAAAAGACAACCTATGTATCTTTACATGGGATGAGAGAAGCAGAGGAAGCAGTCGAAGAGTATTCCAAAGAAGCTGTGGAGATATTAGAAAATCTTTCAGAAGAAAATGAATTTTTAGATCAACTGATCGTGTCGTTGATCCACCGCAAGAAATAAATACTTTTGATGGATAATATTTGCAAAAGAAAGAATTATGTCTGCGGATCAGAATCAGCGGATATAGAAAGGAATGACAGACTACTGTAATGTTAGAGCAGATAAAAGAAGCAAATGATATTAAATTGATAGATCCGTCCGAATACCGGGAGTTAGCGCGAGAGATCCGTAGATTTCTTGTGCGCAAGGTCAGCAGAACGGGAGGACATCTCGCCTCCAATCTGGGAGTGGTGGAGTTGACGATGGCAATGCATCTGTGCTGTGATCTGCCGGAGGATAAGATTGTATGGGATGTGGGACATCAGTGCTATACGCATAAGATATTGACCGGGCGACAGGATGCGTTTGACAGCCTTAGACAGTATGGCGGCATGAGTGGTTTTCCAAAACGTGGAGAGAGTGAATGTGATGCGATGGATACCGGGCACAGTTCAACATCGATCAGTGCTGCGCTGGGACTTGCCAAAGCGAGAGATCTACAGGGCAGACATAATAAGATATTTGCAGTGATCGGAGATGGTGCTCTGTCTGGAGGAATGGCGTATGAAGCGTTAAATAATGCAGCCAGACTCAGATCCAATATGATCATCGTATTAAATGATAACCAGATGTCAATTTCCAAAAATGTAGGTGGAATGTCGAACTATTTAGGTAAGATCCGTACCGATACTAATTATACGGAGTTAAAGCAGGATGTGGAGAATGCTTTGGAGAAATTGCCGCATTTTGGAAATCGTTTAACAGAGCGGATACGCGGTGTCAAAGATTTGATCAAACGTATCTTCATTCCGGGAATGTTGTTTGAGGATATGGGAATCACTTATATTGGTCCTATTGATGGCCATGATATAGGACAGATGGTAACGGCATTTAATAGTGCTTCTAAATTAAATGCAGCGGTAATCGTTCATGTGGTCACACAAAAAGGAAAGGGGTATCCGCCTGCACAGAAAGACCCTTCTTCGTTTCACGGTGTGGGACCGTTTCGGGTATCGGATGGTACATTACTTCATAGCAAAAAAGATGTACCGACCTATACCAAGGTGTTTCAAAATGTGATGCTAGAGACAATGGAAGATCGGGAAGATGTCGTGGCCATTTCGGCTGCAATGCCAACCGGTACCGGATTATCTGCTGTTGCTGAGCAATACCCGGATCGCTTTTTTGATGTTGGCATTGCCGAGGAACATGCAGTGACTTTTGCAGCGGGGCTTGCGTTAGGCGGCAGCAGACCGGTCGTGGCATTGTATTCTACTTTTTTGCAGCGTGCCTATGATCAAATACTGCATGACGTCTGCATTGGCAGCCTTCCGGTTGTCTTTGCGGTGGATCGCGCCGGATTGGTCGGAAGTGATGGTGAGACGCATCAGGGAATCTTTGATATTGCCTTTTTGTCACAGATGCCAAATCTGACAGTAATGGCCCCAAAAAATTCGCAGGAATTAGAGGATATGTTCAGTTTTGCGTTTGCACAGGAAGGACCGGTTGCAATCCGGTATAGCAGAGGAGCGGCGTACGATGGGCTGTCGGATCATAGAGAAGCGATCCGAGTGGGAAGGTCTGAATGGATACACACCGGACGGGATATAGCTGTTATTGCTGTGGGAAGTATGGTTGAAGTCGCAGTTCATGTGGTGGAAATGCTTCAGCAAAAGGGATTAGATCCTACGTTGATCAATGCCAGATTTGTCAAGCCGATGGATGAGCAAATGTTAAAGCAGGTGGCAACACAGCATTCCATTGTTGTGACGATGGAAGACGGTGTGATCACCGGAGGTTTTGGACAGGCAGTTGCAGCATGGTATGCAGCGACAGAGCGGGGTGAAAAGTGTCCGAAGATCGTTAATATCGCATTGCCGGATGCATTTATAGAACACGGAACGGTGCAACAGTTACGAAGTAAATACGGCCAGGATGCGGAGAGCGTGGCGGCTCGTATTGAACAGGTATGGAGGCAGCAGTGAAAGAGAAAAAAAAGAAAGAACGGCTGGATGTTTTACTTGTAAAGCGTGGGTTAGCAGAATCCAGAGAAAAAGCGAAAGCCATTATTATGACAGGTAATGTTTTTGTTGAGGAACAACGCGAAGATAAAGCGGGAAGTATGTTTGCAGAAGATGTGCAGATCCGCATCAAGGGAACGCCGATGAAGTATGTCAGCCGAGGAGGATATAAACTGGAAAAGGCAATTGAACTTTGGCATGTGCCATTACAGGACAAGCTGTGTATGGACGTAGGATCTTCTACCGGTGGATTTACCGACTGCATGCTGCAAAATGGTGCGGTAAAGGTGTATGCTATTGATGTAGGGACAAACCAACTGGCTTGGAAATTGCGTCAGGATGAGCGGGTAGTATCCATGGAAAAGACGAATATACGATATGTTACGCCGGAAGATATTGCCGACCCGATTGACTTTTCCTCCATAGATGTTGCTTTTATTTCTTTGACCAAGGTATTGATCCCGGTATGGAATCTGTTGAAAAACGGCGGCAGGGTTGTATGTCTTGTGAAACCACAATTTGAAGCAGGCAGAGAGAAGGTTGGCAAAAAGGTGTGGTCCGGGATAAAAAGGTTCATGAAGAAGTGGTATGTCATATAATGACATATGCACTATCTATGGGATTTGAGATCTTAGGGTTAAGTTATTCACCGATCAAAGGACCGGAGGGTAATATAGAGTATCTGTTGTACATAGAGAAACCGCAAGATGCGCAGGCACTTACGGAAATTGCAGAAGAAGCAGATCAGAAGGCAGAAGAACAGTTCGAACAACAGTATTTGGCACTTGCCAAAGAGACAGTGGAGGCAGCGCATGAGGCATTTTTGTATCATCACGAATAGCGATAAAGGGGCTAATGCAAATATTGCACAGAGGGCAGTGCAATATTTGCGTGCGCACGATGCAGATTGCGTCATATTACCAAATTTTCTGGAAGAAACCGGAGGGATCAGGCATTTTACGGCGGTACAGGATATTCCCAAAGACGCTGAGTGTGCGATCGTGCTTGGTGGAGATGGCACGATGATACAGGCAGCGATCGATCTGGTTCATTGTGATGTGCCGATTTTGGGAGTAAATACGGGAACGCTCGGGTTTTTGACGGAAGTGGAATGCCAAAATCTGGAAGAGGCGCTGGAACGGCTGCTTAAGGATGATTATACGACGAGAGTCGTATCATGTTAAAAGAAACCGCAAAATTTAAGGGGAAGACAGCCGCACATCCTGTTATGCATTAAATGATATGGTGATCGCCAAACAGGGTGAATGCCGCTTGATCACGGTGAAAGTATTTCAGGGGAGGAACTTGTAGATATTTATCGTGCAGACGGACTGATCGTGGCGACACCGACCGGGTCGACCGGATACAATCTGTCGGCAGGAGGACCGGTGTTGGTACCGGGACTGCATGCAACGGTGATCACACCGATATGTGCACACTCTCTTAACAAGCGGAGTCTTTTGTTAGATGCTAAAGAACGTATTGTCCTGGAAATCGGACAGACGAAAGAAGCCGGGGAGGATACGGCAGTGCTGCAGGCAGATGGGCGGACGGTTGGTATGTTGAAAACGGGTGACAGACTTGTACTCGAGGTGCCGCATGCTACGACTGATTTCATCAAATTATCCGGATTGAATTTCTATGAGAAGATGCGGCAGAAATTAAACGGCAACTAATGCTAACGGCAGAAATCGGAGTGAGGTGCGGAATATATGAAACTGGAGCGAAGAGCGAAGATCATAGAGTTGATCGGAAAGTATGAGATCGAGACGCAGGAGGAGTTAGCGGAAAGATTGCAGCAGGCAGGGTATTCTGTGACGCAGGCAACGATATCGCGTGATATTCGTGAGCTAAAGCTGACAAAAGTGTCTGTGGGAGATGGTCCCAGACAAAAATACACGCTGCTTCAGGAAGAGGCTAATTTATATCAAAAGTATGTCCGTGTACTGCAGGATGGTTTGATCTCTTTGGAACAGGCAGAAAACCTGCTGGTGATCAAAACGATTTCCGGTATGGCGATGGCTGTTGCGGCGGCGATCGACAAATTGGAGATTTCCGGTGTGGTCGGGACAATCGCCGGGGATGATACGGTGATGTGCGCGATACGATCTGTTGGGGAAGTGGCAGCAGTGCAGATGCGGATCGCGGAACTGGTTCATGAGGATAGACAGTAAACTTATTTCGTGATATACTGGAATTTGGCTGGGTGCGTACAAACAGCATTCGCAGGAACGACAGGGCTGAAAGACACAAGGCGGCTTTGTTCGTAGTGTGAAATAAGAGAAAGGAAGTAAAAAAATGTCAGGACATTCAAAATTTTCAAACATTAAACATAAGAAAGAGAAGAATGATGCAGCAAAAGGTAAGATCTTTACTGTCATCGGAAGAGAGATTGCGGTAGCCGTCAAAGAGGGCGGTCCGGATCCGAATAATAACAGCAAACTTCGTGATGTAATTGCCAAAGCGAAAGCCAATAATATGCCAAATGATACGATCGAGCGTGGTATCAAAAAAGCAGCAGGTAATATTGACGCAGTTAATTACGAAGAGGTAACTTATGAGGGATATGGTCCGAATGGTACGGCGATCATTGTAAAAGCGTTGACAGACAATAAGAACCGTACGGCTAGTAATGTCCGAAACGCCTTCACAAAGGGTAGCGGAAGTGTTGGAACACAGGGCTGTGTATCCTATATGTTTGATGAAAAGGGACAGATCATTATCGACAAGGAAGAGTGCGATATGGAGGCAGATGATCTGATGATGATCGCATTGGATGCAGGAGCTGATGACTTTAATGAAGAGGATGATTCCTTTGAAATTACGACAGCACCGGAAGATTTTAGTGCAGTTAGAGAGGCGTTAGAGGCAGAGAATATTGCGATGGCAAGTGCAGAAGTCACAATGTTGCCACAAACGTATGTTACGTTGAATGATGAAAATGATATTAAACAGTTGCAGCGTACATTGGATCTGTTAGATGAAGATGATGATGTACAGGATGTATATCATAATTGGGATGAGTAGACGGTTAAGACGAGATATAGTTCTGCCGAAATAACTATTAGAACGTTGTAATTGTTGGAAATGAGGAGAATTATGAGCCGACAGAAGAAATGCCTTTATCAAAAAATCATAGCATTAGTTTGTTTATTTGCGGTATGCCTGACAGGGTTTGCCGCTTATTTTGCTATTAAGAATACGGGATCTGTACAGGCAGCAGAATATACATTTACGGATAGTTCCGGTAATCAGGTAGGAGATGGAGGGCGTATTGCAATGCGTCGTTCGAGGGATACTTTTGCTGTGCTTGGAATACAGTCCAATGATGTCTGTACATGGCAGAGTTTGAATTCCAGTCTTGTTGAGATTGAAAATGCAGATGCCGCAGGATTCAAAAAAGGTGGTACCGCCGTATTAGTTGTCAAACAGGTAGATGCGCAGATTCGTGATGTGACGGTTCGTGTTACGATCGATCATGCAGATGGTACTTCAGATATTATAACAATGACGTTGGAACTTGCGTTTTCTATCAACGAATATCTGACGGGAGTACAGGGTGTTAAGTTAGAAAAGTTGTATCCGGAAGATTCCAGAAAAGCATTGATCATGAATTACGGAAGCAGCGTAAATATAGGTTCTTCTACCGACGGCAATAATTTTCTGAAGTTAATTTTCGGAAATGGTAAAGAAGCGGATTGGGTATGCAGTAATACAGATGTTATTCGATATAATGCTGTGAACCATGTATTACAGGCTGTAGGAGCAGGTCCTGCAACACTTACGGTGACATGGACGGAAGGTACAGACAGTTACACGGATACGATCAATGTATTTGTCAGGCCGCAGATACTATCGCAAGATGGCAACACAATATTAGCCGGTGGTTCCAGTGATACCGGATCGGTTGTGGTAAGAGACGGTGATATGATCCAACTTACGGTTGAAAGTGATGCAAACCCGCAGATCGCAATCGGTGATAAGATCAGTTGGGTTATTTCCAAAGGAGAAGGAGAACGTTCTGTGTTAGTACGCGATTCTCTTGGCAATTTGGGACAAGATTATCAGGATATTGACTTGTATTATTTCCGCAGCAATGGCAAGTCGTACTACCGTGTTGATGCTAAGTCCGGAGAATACAACATTCAGTTTTATGTCAAAGGAACCTACAAAAGTTTTGAGGATAGTAAGTCAGGCAATTGTGCGTGCGGATCTGTAAACTTAAAGACGAGCGTATCGTGTGACTTCACCGATAAAGGAAGTTACAGTAAGTCTCGGTGGTACCTATGATCTGTCGACGGCGTTTAACATTCCTAGAGATGTTCTGAAGAAGAAGTTTACGGCAACTGTTTTAGGAGCGACCGGTAATTCGATCATTTCTATTGATGAAGCGGAGATGTTAGTTCGAACAAAGGCACTCGGTAATGCAAAACTATCAGTGAAACTGAACGGATCGGTTTCGACCGATGAGATTCCGGGCTTTCCAACGGGAACAGATACGGTTACTGTGAGCGTGACCGTTGTAAATACATTTTCCTTAAATATATCTGAAACAAGTATGGCAGTCGGCAGTACATTAGATCTGCATGGTGTCATTGGTTCAGATGCCGTAGCAGAGGCATCGCAGTTTGAATGGACCGTAGATGGCGAAGAGTATGTTTCGCTCAGCGATACAAAGGGACAGTATATTACGGTGACTGCTAAGAAAGAAACGCCAGCTAACACACATGCTACGGTTACTTTGAAATGGACAGACAGTGATGGTGTTACTTGGGTCGCTTCTTGTGTGATCACGGTTAATGTAGCCGCGACAGATTTTATGATCACACCGGATCATGCATCGATCGAAGTAGGAGGCAGCGTTACATTACATACCAATATTGATGCGCCGAAAGCGAATATTGAATGGATATCTTCGGATACATCAATGTTAAAAGTTTCCGCCAATGATGGTAATATTTCGGCTGAAGTAACAGCCTTAAATAAAGTCGGAAGTGCTGTTATTACCGCTTTTAATATGGATAATAAAGCGTACGCAACTTGTGTGATCACGGTCACTGCACCGATCACCAGTCTGCGCATTGATAAAGGAACAGAGTATACAACGACACTTGCGTCCGGTTTTGTATTTCTGAAAGCATTGTACGAGCCGGCAAATGCAACGGAAACAGAGCTTGTCTGGACTGCCAGAAATGTGAATTCTAATATTTCTGAGCCGGTTGCCAGTGTTGATAAGAATGGTGTTGTGACATTGTTAACGGAGGGCGAAACGATCATTACAGTTACGCCAAAGTATAATCCGAACCATGTACAGGCACAATGTATTATTACGATCAAAGAAGATCCGATTACGGAGATTACGACAGATGTTACGCATTTGGATATGATCGTAGGGGATATTTACCAGGTAACAACAACGTTTAAGCCGGAAAAACCATCGGATCCTACATTGAACTGGAGTGTGCTCAGTGGGGAAAAAGTAGTCTCTGTTGACGAAGAGGGTCGAATTACAGCAATTTCTGCAGGATCAGCAGTTGTAATGGTAGAAGGTAATCCACGTAAGGATGGTAAGAGTCCTGCAAAGACAGCGATTTCTATTACAGTGCGCAATCGATTGCAGTCGATCGAATTTGCAGAAAAATATGTAGAAGTAGAAGAGGGAAGTGATCTGACGCTGGAAGTCTTATTCAATCCTTCGGATTCTGTCAATAAAACACTGCATTTTGCATCTGCCGATGAGGAAGTAGCGACAGTAACTGATGATGGTGTTGTACATGGTGTAACAGTAGGAGGCCCGGTAGTTGTTACTTGTTGGGCAGAAGATATCGGTAAGCAGGATCCGATCCAATGCTATGTTACAGTAGTAGAAAAGAAAGTTCCGGCGACAGATTTTGCCGTCAGTCCAACGAACAAAACTGTTACGGTAGGTGGTTCGTTCCAGATTAATGCGGTCTTTACGCCGGAGAATGCAACGGATAAGTCCGTGAAGTATGAATCTGGAAACAGCAGTGTGGCAAAGGTTGATGCCAAGGGCAAGGTTACCGGTGTGAAGACAGGAGTTACGGCAATCGTGTGTACGGCAGTGGAAAGCGGTATCACACGTACCTGTACAGTGACCGTAGTACCGGCCGTTAAGTTGAGACTATCACCGGTCAGCAAAAATATTGCGAAAGGACATAGTTTTACGATCCGCAAGATCGTAGCACCGTCAAATGCTAGCACAGCTTCGAATTGGAGAAGCTCGAATTCGAAGATTGCGACGGTCAATGCGAATGGTAAGGTGACCGGTAAGAAGTATGGAAGCTGTACGATAACCTGTACTTTGGTGCAGTCCGGTGTCAAGGCGACTTGCCGTGTTAAGGTGTCCAAATTAAAAACAAAGATCAAATTAAATAAGACCAATATACGTATTGGTGTTGGACAGTCATATCGTTTGAAAAAGACGATAACAACGAATGGAACGAAAGCTCCTTCTGTTAAATGGCGTTCTTCGAATAAACGAGTGGTCAGCGTAAGCTCCGGCGGTAAAGTGAAAGGAAAGCGGATCGGTGCTGCTAAGGTGACAGTGACGACGAAGGGCAAAATAAAGGCGAAGGCAACTTGTCGTGTAACAGTTATTCGACGGGTTACAAGTATTACAATGACCAAACAGTATGCTACCTGTTTTGTGGGTCATTCGATCAAGCTGAATGTATCGATCAGACCAAAGAAGGCAAGCATTAAAAAGCTGAAATGGAGATCCTCGGATAACAGCATTGCTACGGTGACCGGAAGTGGTAAAGTGACAGGTCTCAAAGCAGGAGAGGTTACGATCACAGCGCACACTAAGGATGGCAGCAACAAGAAAACGGTATGTCATGTCAAAGTGATGGAGGAAATTCCGGTTTCCAGTATTGTAGTGGCGCAGTCCAGTCTGACGATGAAACGCGGAGATAAGGCAAAACTTGCTTATAGTGTACTGCCAAATAACACATCGGATTCCTTGAAGTTTGCTTCGGACAACAAGCGTGTCGCAAAGGTAAATTCAATGGCGTGGTTACTGCGGTAGGAACCGGTAATGCAACGATCACCATCATGTCGAGTGGCGGTGTAAGTTCTACCGTAAGTGTAAATGTCGTGGCGATGAATAAGTCATCGTTGTCCATGCGGCAATATGATACAGAAACATTGACGGTATTCGGAACCAGTGATACCGTTACGTGGTATAGTTCTAATGCACGTGTAGCCAGTGTTGCAAATGGTGTCGTGACAGGACGAGGAAAGGGTACGACCTACATTTATGCGTATGTCAATGGATGTAAAGTGGCATGTAAAGTGACGATCGTGTCTGTGAATAAATAATATTGAACCAAAACGTCAGCCGGGATTCCGGTTGACGTTTTGTAAATAAAGCAAAAGAGAGTATGAATGAAGATAGAGTAGAAGGAGGTACCTGGTGTTAGTAAACTTGCATGTGAAAAATTTGGCGATCATTGATGAAGTGGAAGTCGATTTTTCCGAAAATATGAATGTACTCACCGGTGAAACCGGTGCGGGAAAGTCTATCATTATCGGATCAGTCAATTTGGCATTAGGCGGTAAATTTACCGGAGATATGATACGGACCGGAGCGGATCAGGCATTGGTGGAATTATTGTTTACCGTGGACCGCCCAGAGCAGCGAGAAGCACTAGAAGCACTTGGCGTAACGGTAGATGGAGAGGATGTGCTGATCTCTCGTAACTTAATGCAGAAACGCAGTGTATGTCGTGTCAATGGCGAGACAGTAACACAGTCTCTGATCAAGAAGATTGCCGGAATATTGATCGATATTCATGGACAGAATGAGCAGCAGTCATTGTTGCATATGTCAAAACATATGGAAATTTTGGATCGTTATGGGAAGGAAAAACTTGCACAGGCATTGCAGGAATTTGGAAAGCATTATCGCAACTATCGGAATATACAGGCAGAATTGGAAGAGGGACAAATACCGGAAGAAGAGCGTCTGCGGGAAATCTCTTTTTACAGTATGAACTACAGGAGATCACAGAAGCTAAGCTGCGCGAGGGCGAGGAAGAAGAGCTGGAAGAGAACTATCAAAGACTTTCTCATGCATCTGCGATTGCAGAAGGTTTGGGTGAGGCCTGCCGTTTGACTGCGACAGACAGTGGGGCAGCCAGTGATCAGATTGGAGAAGCACTTCGTCAATTGCACAAGATTGCAGAATATGATGAGTCTGTACAGGGCTTTGCAGATCAGTTATCAGAGATTGACAGCCTGTTAGGGGATTTTAACCGTGATGTTTCCGGTTATATGGAAGATTTTGAGTGCGATCCGCAGGAACAGATGCAAGTGGAAAAAGACTCGATCAGATCAGATCCCTTCAGGCAAAATATGGCAGCACGGTAGAAGCTGTCGAGGAATATGCGGCAAATATCGCAGAAAAAGTGCAAAAATATGAGGAATATGATACGTATCGGAAGGGATTGCAGGAACAGCTTGCTGTTGAGGAAAAAGAGCTTTCCACGCAGAGTACGGTCATTACGCGATACCGCAAAGAATATGCAGCGGTGCTAGAACAAAAGATCACAGAGGCATTGGTGGAACTGAATTTCTTACAGGTGCAGTTTCATATCGAGGTGCGTCAGACAGCCGATTATTCTGTCAATGGACGAGATGAGGTTGAGTTTATGATCTCGACCAATCCGGGAGAGCCGATGCGTCCAATCGGAACGGCGGCATCCGGTGGTGAATTATCTAGAATTATGTTAGCAGTTAAGGCGGTACTGGCGGAACATGATGAGATCAGTACATTGATCTTTGATGAAATTGATGTAGGGATCAGCGGTCGAACGGCACAAAAAGTCGCAGAAAAAATGGCGCTCATTGGTGGATGTCATCAGGTGATCTGTATATCACACCTTGCGCAGATCGCGGCTATGGCAGATACGCATTATCTGATCGAGAAAAATAATGAAGATGCGCATACGGCCACATCGATCTACGCTTTGGATGAAGAACAGTCTGTGCAGGAGCTTGCAAGAATTTTGGGCGGCGCACAGATCACAGATGCCGTGATGGACAGCGCACGTGAGATGAAAGAACTTGCGATCCATAAAAAGGCAGAGATCCGTCAGTCTATTTCGTGAGCATATCTTCAATAAAAATACCATACCCTTTGCGGGGATTATTGACAAATACATGAGTGACAGCTCCGATCAGTTTTCCGTTTTGGAGAATAGGACTGCCACTCATTCCTTGTACGATTCCACCGGTTTTTCGGAGTAATTCCGGGTCAGTAACCCGAAGAACAAGATCTTTGTTATCTTTTGCATTCATCTGAACTTCATCGATCATGATTTCGTAATCTCTTATTTCTTTGCCAAGCTGACAGCGAATGGATGCTTTGCCGGTTTTTATTTCTTGTTTCAGTGCTAACGAGATTCCTTTTTCTTCCTGATATTGGTATGCATGGTCGGATACCTTTCCTGAAATCCCCCAATGATTATTTGTTAATACAGAACCGATCTTATTGTTATTATTCAAATGAACGATTCCGGATAATTCGCCGGGTGTTCCCTTTTTGCCACTTACGATCTTATTGACGGTAGCTTGATATAAGCCGCCATTATTTAATTCGATCAACAGACCGGTATCTACATCTGTAATGCCGTGCCCCAGAGCGGCAAAAGTATTGTTTTCTAATACACAGGTCATCGTTCCAATGCCTTCGGTATCTTCTCTAAGCCAGATTCCCAGACTGTAAGAACCATCTTTTGTGGCAATGGGATTTAGCTTGATCTGAAGATCCTTATTATTGCGTCGGATCTTCAGAGTGACGGTTTTTGAACCGTTTTTCTGTAGGAGGAAGTAACCTGTTGAATGTTTTGGACGGAAGTTTCATTGATGGCTAACAGGTAATCGCCGGCATTTATGATATTTTTGGCAGGGTGATACATAAAACCATCATTGCCCTGTACATCGGACGTGCCGAGGACCATGATGCCGTCGGATTCCAAATAGATGCCGACAGCGTTCCCGGCAGGCATCACTTTTGTTTCCGGTACAACATCAATCGTCAGAGAACCGCAGGGGATAACACCAAACAGAGACAGACCTGCTTTGTAGCTTCCAATATGGTTGCCAACTGCCTGTATTTTCCGTCCGGAACGTGCATGATTTATGGATTTAACATCGTTTTGAAAAGAGACGGCTTTGGCATCATCTGACGACAATTTGGCATAAAACGGAAAGCCCAGATTAAAACTTTCAGTGCGATTTTTATATAATATCAATTTCGTCGGTATTTTTTTAGCTGCGGCAGTGTAGTAACGACAGGAAATTGCTCCAAATACAATAAGCAGCAGGCAAAGGAGTACACAGCGGTAAATGCGTTTTCTTTTTTGAATATTTGGATTCATAAACTGTCACCACGCCTTTCTGAAAAAACTTGTTGATGGAAAGTATGTACGAAGTCCGGCAAATTTATACATGGTGTCATACGACACAAACTACCAAATAATAACAGTGTTTTTAACATATTATGCCAGTACACGTCGAATAAAAGAATAGGACACTGCTTGAGTTTGCAATTGATCAGAATTTATAATGAAAACAAAGTAACTGCAGTGTTTCTTAGGGAGAATGGAGGCAGAATGTGAAAAAGGTTAGGGTATTAGTAGTAGACGACAATCGGCGAATTGTTAATTTATTGAAAAATGCATTGGAAAAAGAAGAGGAAGTGGAAGTAGTCGGGACAGCATCGGATGGAGAAGAGGCGTTGCAGATGATACATTTGAAACGACCCGATGTTGTATTGTTAGATCTGATCATGCCGAAGATCGATGGTCTGGGGGTGATGGAACGGATGCAGCGGCCGGACTTCCCGGTACATCCACAGGTGATAGTCGTGTCGGCGGTCAGTCAGGAAAGCGTTACAGAGCACGCATTTGCATTGGGAGCGGCTTATTACATTTTAAAACCTTTTGATACACGTGTTATCATAGCGCGCGTCAAGTCAGTAGGAATGACGGGAGAGAAAGGTGATAAAGTAGTTACTACGGTTTTCGAAAATAGAAATCGTTTGCAAAATCATTCAATGGAGGCAGAAATAACACAGACAATCCATGAAATTGGTGTCCCGGCGCACATTAAAGGATATCAGTATTTGAGAGATGCTATTCTGATGTCGGTCAGTGATACGGAAATGCTTGGAGCGATCACCAAACGGTTGTATCCGAATATTGCCAAAAAACATCAGACAACGCCAAGCCGCGTGGAGCGTGCGATCCGTCATGCAATTGAAGTGGCATGGAACCGTGGAAAAGTCGATACTATTGAGGAATTATTTGGTTACACGGTCAGCGACCGCAAAGGAAAACCAACGAATTCAGAATTTATTGCGCTGCTTGCTGATAAGATTCGATTGGAATACAAGATGAACGCATAATTGGTAAAAATACTTTTCACCATCTTCGATTTAGTTTATAATAAAGGGAGTATGTGTCTGCTAAATATTAGCAAAATATCAGTGGATATGTACACATCAGTAATAGGACTGGTGGGGAGCAAATTAAATTGGGGAATCCGAAAGAAAAAAGGAGGTATTCCATGAAAAATGTATTGTTTGTTGCATCAGAATGTGTACCATTTGTAAAAACAGGTGGGTTGGCAGATGTTGTGGGATCATTGCCAAAATACTTCGATAAGAATGAATTTGACGTGCGCGTTATGGTGCCAAAATACGCATGTATTCCAGAAGAATGGAAGAACAAAATGAATTATGTAACACATTTCTACATCGACTTGGCTTGGAGAAAACAGTATGTCGGTATTATGGAAATGGAATATGAAGGCGTAAAATTTTATTTTATTGATAATTAGTTTTATTTTGCCGGTTTTCAACCATATGGCAATATACATGAGGATATAGAAAAGTTTGCCTTTTTCTGCAAAGCATCTTTGTCCGCACTGCCGAGTTTAAATTTCCGTCCGGATATTATTCACTGCCATGACTGGCAGACAGGTTTGATTCCGGTATATTTGAAAGATATGTTTGCAGAAAATCCATTCTATCATGGCATTAAGACAATTATGACAATACATAACTTGAAATTCCAGGGAGTATGGGACTTGCAGAAAGTACAGGATATTACCGGATTGAAGTCATATTTCTTTACTTCTGACAAATTAGAGGCATTTGGGGATGCCAACTATTTGAAGGGCGGTATTGTATATGCAGATATTGTCACGACTGTGAGTGATTCCTATGCAGAAGAGATCAAGATGCCATTTTATGGTGAGCATTTGGATGGTCTAATGCGTGCTAGAAGTAATTCGTTGGTCGGTATTGTCAATGGACTGGATTACAACGAGTATGATCCGGAAAAAGATCCATACATATATCACAACTATAATGTTAAGAATTTCCGCAAAGAAAAGATCAAAAATAAACGTGGTCTGCAGCGAGAGCTCGGATTAGCGGAAGATGATAAGAAATTTATGATCGGTATTGTTTCTCGTTTGACAGATCAGAAAGGTTTTGATCTGATCGACTATGTGATCGAGGAGATCTGTGCAGAAGATACGCAGCTTGTTGTACTCGGTACCGGTGAGGAAAGATATGAGAATCTGTTCCGTCATTTTGAGTGGAAATATCATGACAGAGTATCTGCAAATATTTTCTATTCCAATGAACGTTCACACAAGATTTATGCAGCCTGTGATGCGTTTTTGATGCCGTCTCTGTTTGAACCTTGTGGATTGAGTCAGTTGATGAGTCTTCGTTATGGAACCGTGCCGATCGTTCGTGAGACTGGTGGACTGCGTGATACTGTGCAGCCATACAATGAGTATGAAGGTACAGGAACCGGTTTTTCCTTTGCCAATTATAATGCGCATGAAATGTTAAATACCATTCGTTATGCTAAAGATGTGTATTTCAATCGTAAACGTGAATGGAACAAGATCATTGATCGTGGCATGGCAATGGACTTCTCCTGGAACTCATCTGCGCAGAAGTATGCAGATCTGTATAACAGAATGTAATACGAAGAGTCTTTCTGAAGCGACCAAAGTGGTCGCTAAGAAAGACTATGCTTCGCATAGCAAATTTGAGCTGATGCTCAAATTTGTGGCTGTATCGACTTTTATTATGTCTCATGGGAGGAACGTGAGTGTTGCGATTGGATAAATGGCTTGCCGAGATGACAGAAGGCAGTCGTGCTGAAGTGAAGAAGTGGATACGACAGGGTAGAGTGTATGTAAATGAGACAAAGGTGCAGCGTCCGGAAACCAAGTTGGATCCGGGCAGAGATCAAGTGACCTTAGACGGTGAGCAGATCATATACGAGCAGTTTTGTTATTATATGCTGAATAAACCTGCCGGTGTTGTTTCTGCAACAACAGATAGAGAGCATAAAACGGTAATAGATCTGTTACAGGAAGCTAATACACAAGATGTTTTTCCTGTGGGCAGGTTGGACATTGATACGGAAGGATTGCTGCTGCTGACGAATGATGGTGCCTTAGCACATGAGCTTCTTTCGCCGCGTAAGCATGTTGATAAAACATATTTTGTGCGGATCGCCGGTAATTTGTCCGATGCAGATGTGAAGCAGCTAGAGCAGGGAATGGATATCGGTGATGAGAAGCTGACGCTGCCGGCGAAAGTATCTTGTTTGGAGCAGTTCCCAGAGGAACAGGAGCAGACGGTTATGATAAAACTTCGTGAAGGCCGTTACCATCAGGTAAAGCGTATGTTTGCTAAAGTAGGGCATCCGCTATTGTACTTACAGAGAGTGAGCATGGGGACGCTTACCTTGGATGACTCTCTGAAGATAGGAGAGTACCGGGAACTGACAGCCGATGAAATTGCAGCATTAAAGCGATGAGGACTATTATCCAAGTAAACAGAATAAGTATTTCATGATAAAAGCGCTGGAACCGGCCGTTGGTCGATCCTAGCGCTTTTTGCTTTGATAGAACATGCCACCTTGAATTTTGTTGATTGTTTTTATGGCACTAACCAATCCGCCGCCTCGTTGGTTTGTAGTTAGTGTATGAAGTTTGATTATATTATATAAATGCCTTGTCAAAAATATTTTCAATTTCTCATCCATTATATTTTGGGAAAATCATGGGAAAACTACAATAGAAAAACTACAGTGGTGGATCGAAAAAGCTTGATAGAGCATGTAAAAAATTACTTGCTTTTTGAGGAAAATTGTGATAACATATACGGCAGTGAGTTTCTTAGGAAACCGCAGTGCTGAAATAGCTCAGTTGGTAGAGCACTTCACTCGTAATGAAGGGGTCGTCGGTTCGAGTCCGATTTTCAGCTTTACATAAATCCTTGAAAATTATATGTATTTTCAAGGATTTTTATATTATTCAAACTTTGCGGAGGTTGTGTTATATAACGACAAAGGGGGCGTTATGGACAAAACGATTGCTATTGTTACGGGAGCATCAGGAGGTCTTGGCAGAGAATTTGTCAAGATACTATCCAAAGAAAAGAAACTTTCTGAAATCTGGGTAGTTGCCCGGAATGCGCAGAAATTGCAACAACTGGCTGAAGAATTTGGCACTAAAATACGACCGATTGCTAAGGATCTAAGTGATAATGTTCAGAGGAAAGAGCTCAGTGCAATGATTGCAGAAGAGCGTGCAGCGATACAGTATCTTATCAATAATGCAGGTTATGCTAAATTTTGTTCTTATGATGATCTGAGTGTGGAGGAATCCATTAATATGATCAATCTTAATATTAGTGCGGTAGTTGCGCTGGGACTGTATTGTATTCCGTATATGAAACCGGGTAGCCACATTATTAATATTGCTTCCCAAGCGTCGTTTCAGCCGCTTCCGTATCAAAATATTTACAGTTCTACCAAAGCTTTTGTCCGCAATTATACACGAGCATTGAATGTGGAACTGAAGGACAGACATATTACGGCAACGGCGGTGTGTCCGGGATGGATCGATACCGGTCTTTATGAGAGAGGATTGATCGGTGCGAAAAAGGCAGCGAGCAATTTTGCCGGGATGGTACAGCCGGATGTGGTTGCGGCTAGGGCGATGCGGGATGCACGCCGAGGAAAAGATATTTCCGTATACGGAGCACATGTGAAAGGTGCACATTTTGCCAGTAAGCTGCTTCCACAAAAAGTAATGATGAAATTATGGTTGAAACAGCAGCATTTAAAATAGCAACGAGGCAATACCGGCACAGATAGATGGAAAGCGGGTGATGTGGCATGGCAGGAACGATTGTTCATCTAGCGGTTGCAACACAGTTGGATCAATTATTTGCCAATGAACCGGAGCGGTACTTGGGAAAGATGGCAGATAAATATTGTTCGAACGATTTTTTGCGGGAAATATATGTCCCGATGGAATTATGGCACGTGAAGGGTACTGTCGAGAGATGAAACTGCATACGCACATGAGAGACGGAATACCGGATGGAACCTTTCAGCAACCGGAACATTTACAGTTATTTCGAAAGCGTTTGTCGGATTTTTTTGCAAAACATAATAACAAAGAAGAACGCTTCAGTTTGTATTTAGGTTATCTGACACATATGCTTACCGATGAGAAATTTATATTAGAAATTCATCCATATGTATTGCAGCGGATCGCCGTGACCGGATATGATCGAGATAATCCGCAAACCTACGTGAAATTTGGACGTGATGTAGATCAGATCGATTTTCGTCTTGTGAAAGAGTTTCCGGGGATTGATAAGGCATATCAAGCGTTGTGTCAAGTAACACCATATGAAATAGCAGATTATATTACCGAACAGGAATTAACTGCAAGTCGGGAATGGATCAAAAATTATTTTTTCGAAACAGAACATACCATAGAGGATCCGATATTTTTGCCGTATCAGGAGATGTATCAATTTATACCGGAGGCTGTGTCGCAGATCTGTGACAGACTGCCAGAGTATATCACGTCTGGTGTATAAATGATAGGTCTTAGAAATGTCTTAGAAATCGCGTAGAAGATTTACGGATGAGTTTTTTATTTCATCAAAAAAGAGGGTGCCACACGTTTGTGTGACACCCTCTCTACTTATTTCAAAAGGATAATTCAATTAAGTATTATACACAACCCTGAGCCTTCATTGCCTCTGCAACCTTAAGGAAACCAGCAATGTTAGCACCAGCCATGTAGTTGCCTTCCATACCATATTCTTTGGAAGCCTCATCACAAGACTTGAAGATCTCTTTCATGATATCATGAAGTTTGTTATCGACCTCTTCGAATGTCCAAGACAATCTCTGAGAGTTCTGTGTCATCTCAAGAGCTGATGTAGCAACACCGCCTGCGTTAGCAGCCTTAGCCGGACCATAGAGCATGTTGTTTGCGAAGTAAACATCAATTGCTTCTGGAGTAGAAGGCATGTTAGCACCCTCTGCAACTGCATAGCAGCCGTTAGCAGCTAATGCCTTAGCACTTTCTGCATCGATCTCGTTCTGAGTAGCACATGGAAGAGCAATATCACATTTGATTGTCCAGATGCCACTGCATCCCTCAGTATAAGTAACATTCTTATGAGATGTTCTGGCAGCGTACTCTTTGATACGTCCACGCTCAACCTCTTTGATCTGTTTTACGAGATCAAGCTCGATTCCATCCGGATCATGAATGTATCCTGAAGAATCAGAAAGAGCAACAACTTTAGCACCAAATTCTGTAGCTTTCTCAGTAGCATAAATAGCTACGTTACCAGAACCGGAGATTACAACGGTCTGATCCTTTAAGCTCTTACCATTTGCTTTTAACATTTCATTTGTGAAGTAGCAAAGACCATAACCGGTAGCTTCTGTACGAGCAAGAGAACCACCGAAAGTTAATCCCTTACCTGTCAATACACCAGACCACTCATTACGGATTCTCTTGTACTGACCAAACATGTAACCAACTTCACGAGCGCCGGTTCCGATATCACCAGCAGGAACATCACAGTCAGGACCGATATGTTTGCAAAGCTCTGTCATGAAACTCTGGCAGAAACGCATAACTTCTCCATCGCTCTTACCCTTAGGATCGAAGTCAGAACCACCTTTGCCACCACCCATAGGAAGTGTTGTTAAGCTGTTTTTGAAAATCTGCTCAAATCCGAGGAATTTGATGATACCGCTGTATACGGATGGATGAAGACGAAGTCCGCCCTTATATGGTCCGATAGCAGAGTTAAACTGAATACGGAAACCACGGTTTACCTGTGTCTTGCCATTATCATCAACCCAAGGCACACGGAAAATAATCTGTCTCTCAGGCTCAACGATACGCTCGAAAACACCAGCCTCAACGAGGTCAGGTCTTCTTTCAACAACTGGTTCCAAAGAGGTAAATACCTCCATAACTGCCTGAATGAACTCTGGTTCACCAGCGTTTCTCTTTTTACTGTTTCCAGTAAGTCAATTAAATACTGATTCTTTAACGCCATTGCTAAAAAACCTCCTTATGTTTAGTGTTTGGTATACAAGGATACCAGCCTGACGTGTTTATCACGCTACTACCTTCTTAGTATGGCACAAAAACCGTAGAAATTCAATAAAAAATGAAAAAACAATTGAAAAATAAATATAGTATACAATTATACAAAATTTTTAAAAGGTGTGAGCATAATTTGAATGACATATTTTGACAAGTTAATATAATATAATGTAAGAATTAAAAGTATAAATTGTGTTTGTGCTCGAGGGGGCGGGAATTTTGCTAAGGAGATGAAGATTTTCGTAAATTTTCGATTTGATTAGCACCTAAATGACATTTAAAAGAAAAGGAATATTACAAAAATGCAGTAGGAAAAGTGTAAAAATACAATATATTGTATAAAATAACAAAAAAATATGTCGAAAATCAGAAAAAACGTTTACGAAACAGACACACTTTGGACACATATGCTCGTTATAATAAGTTGCAGAAAGTGAAAACTTTCTACTCCCACCCTATTATACGCTGGGTAGTGCAAGCTACCCGACAAGAAGAGCCTTCCCGGGCTCTTCTTTTTTTAAATAAAATTTCGTTATAATTAAGTATGTGCTTGTATACAAACTTCCCACATCGGAAGTTATTGCAAAACCACATATTACTTATTATGTCAATGACTATATAGCATTTGCAGCCGTCAAAGAGTGGTTTCTGCCATCAGAGAACTATAGTAATTGCCTTGCCGCATTTTGTTTTTACAGTGATTTCTAAATTTTGTTGTCTCTGATGGATGATTTACATGCCTTACAGAAAACTCGATCTCCCGGAAGCAAAGGTATTCATCATTTTTGAAAGGGACTTTGCGCTCGTCGTTACTTATGTCTCGTATTTCAGAGACATTAAGTAACGTGACGTAGCGCATCGTAGCGAAAGCGTCCCGTCCAAAAATGGATGATACCTTGCTAAACCGGGGACATCTCAGACATTCTTTCAGGCATGTATACATCAGAGACTTAACAAAATAAGAAATCACGTAAAACATTGCGTTCTGTGGCAATTATCTTAGTTCTCTGATAGCAGAACAATTTAATGTATTGGCTGCAAAATAGTATATTCATTGCTGACATAATAAGTAATATGTGGTTGTGTGAAATGTTGAGTTATGGTAGGTTTGAGTAAATAAGAATTTATAGGAAAGGATAGTAATAGAATTTTATGTGGAAATATATTTTATTTGATTTAGATGGAACAATTACGAACTCCGAGAGGGAATCATGAATTGTATCCGATATGCGTTAGAACAGATGGGGCGCGAGATACCGGCGGAACAGACTCTGCGCAAATTTGTCGGACCTCCGTTGGTGGTTGGATTCCGTGAGTATACCGATTTAACGGAAGAAGAGGCGAAGACTGCTACGGCAAAGTACCGGGAGCGTTATCAGTCGGAAGGTCTGTTTGAGGCATATGTGTATGAAGGGTTTGAAGCTGTTTTAAAATATTTGAAAAAACGCAGGTAAAAATAGCGGTAGCAACTTCAAAACCGGAAGAATATACAGAACGTATTTTGGAACACTTTCATCTTAAAGAATATTTTGATGTGATTGCTGGAGATACGTTGAAAGGGGATCGTGGTTCCAAACAGGCTGTTGTAGAAGAAGCATTGCGTAGATTAAATGTAACTGAGCAGGATAAAGGGTACAGTATTAATGGTTGGTGATCGTAAATACGATGTCATTGGAGCAAAATCCTGTGGTATCCGTTCTTTAGGTGTTTATTATGGTTATGCGGAAACCGGAGAATTAGAAGAGGCTGGTGCTGATTATGTAGTACGCACTACGGCAGATATGCTTGAATGGTTTGAACAACAAATTCCGGAAACACCGTGTCAGGCAATGTCAGATGTTGATAATACACAGCAGCCTGCATCAAGTCAAATATCTTCTTATAATAAGAAGATTGGCAAAAAAGTGGACGGCAATTGCCGGTGGAATGCTTATTCTTGGGATTGCTTTGGGAGTCGGTGGCACATTACTGGTACAAAAGCAGCCTTGGAGCAAGATAACACAGGAGAATACCGGGGCTGACTATGATGCAAACAAATGCGTGCGTCTTGGTGATTATAAAGGAATTAAAGTATCTTTAGCGGTTACTGATGACGATGTACAGCAGGAGATCGACGGTCTGATACAGGATAATGTCACGTATGAACAGAAAAAGGGCACCGTACAGGAAGATGACAAAATATACGCTAAATTTAATGGCTATATTGATGGCAAAAAAGGTAGATGATACTTGTGGAGAAGAGGTTATAGAGCTTGGATCTGACCAATTTGTAAAAAGGGTTTGAAAGTGCTTTTGTAGGAGCCACGACCGGCAAGCAGATCACTTTTAAGATCAATATTCCAAAGGGAACTTATGGAGATGATACTATTGACGGTAAGGAAGTTACCTTTAAGGCTACGGTAAAATATATCTGTGGAGATGAAATCGTACCGACCTGGAATGATAAATTTGTGCAGTCGATTTCGGATTTTAAGACAGCAAAAGAGTATGAAGCTGATATTCGCACGGAGCTAGCAAAAGAAAATGAGAATAATAAGCAGGATTTTGCATGGACAGAAGTTCTTGAAAATGCAAAAGTAAAAAATATCCGGAAGAATTATTAGAAGATGCCAAGCAGGAAGTGCTGCAGGGTATTATGATATGGCGGATATGTACGGTATGAGCCATGACGAAATTTTTTCAGTCCTGGGGCAGCGAAAATGAAGAAGACTTTGTCAAAAATGAGTTGGACGAACAGGCGAAGCAGGCTGTCAAAGAAAAAATTGGTCGTTGAAGCAATTGCAAAAGCAGAGGGGATTAATTATTCGGACAAGGAATATAAAGACCTGGTGGCAGAGGAATATCAGTATAACACTGAAAAATATGATTCTGAAGCAGAATATGAGAAGAAGAATCGAGAAAGCTTAAAGGATAATGCGTTGAGTAGTGCTGTACAGAAATGGATCGCAAAGCATGCAACGTTTTCAAAATAACAGAAATGGGGAATGGCATGAAGAATACGTTATATTGTTTGGACGGATATCAATTCCTGACAAAACGTGAATTTGAACGGGCACACAAGGAGAAAGAAACAATTTCCTATCTCAAGGAAACAATCCGTTCCGGGAAACCAAAGGAACTGCTAAAGGTGTACAATCGATCCGTCGAAAAGCATGCGTTTTTGTACAGTTATCGGACTGCAGTTTTTACAGGAAATTCGTACTGAGATCCTGCAGTCAGGTATCGTAGGAGAAGACACACTTGCGCCTATTCCGGTTGCAGTGTCAGAACAGGCCGCTTCTGATAAACAACGTAAAGGATCGGGCGCAACGGATTCTGGTGTGACAGGCAAGACAGAAATAGAGCGACAGCTCAAACGATATAAGAAAGCATATGAAGATGCAGTGACTGGTAAAACGATCAAAAACATGGTCATAACCGTTTTGTTGATCATTATTTTGGGAATGTTGTTAGTGACATTTAAGACCAGATATTCTGTGTTTACGTATTTTACAAATTATAAAGAAGAAATGCGGGAAGAATCAGTAGATGAATATGAGCAGTGGCAGGATCAATTGGAACAGAAAGAAAAACAGTTGGATGAGCGGGAAAACGCACTAAAAAAATAAGTGATCTTATCACAGATTATTCATAATTATTTTATATACTTATTTTAGAAGTCAATGAGCATATTCATTGACTTCTTATTAAATAGAATAATGAGAAAGGGTTGGTGAAAGCTATGGAACAATTGAAAATCTTAGTGGTGGACGATGAGCAGCGTATGCGTAAACTTGTCAAAGATTTCTTAAATAAACAGGGATTTGTCGTACTGGAAGCAGAGGATGGTGAACAGGCAGTTGACGTATTTTTTTGCGAACAAAGAGATTGCGCTGATCATCCTTGATGTGATGATGCCGAAGATGGATGGTTGGGAAGTTTGTCGGGAAATCCGTCAGTATTCACAGGTGCCGATCATTATGTTGACAGCCAAGAGTGATGAGAAAGATGAGTTACTCGGATTTGATCTTGGTGTTGATGAATATATTTCGAAACCGTTTAGCCCGAAGATATTAGTGGCACGTGTAGAGGCAATCTTGCGGAGAACTAATGCACTTGAAGATGATGTGATGGAAGCGGGAGGAATCAGTCTGAATCGGGCTGCACATGAGGTGCGGATCAATGGAGAACTGGTAGAACTCAGCTATAAAGAATTTGAACTGTTGACCTATTTTATGGACAATCAAGGCGTTGCATTATCGAGGGAACGTATATTGAACAATGTGTGGAATTATGATTATTTTGGGGATGCACGAACGATCGATACGCATGTAAAAAAATTGCGCAGCAAATTAGGTGACAAGGGCGAATATATCAAAACAATCTGGGGAATGGGGTATAAATTTGAAGTATGAGAAAGCGTGAAAATTGTAACGTGCGTGGCATGTCGATCCGCACAAAATTAATGATAACGATGCTTTTGATCTTGGGTTTTACATTATGCGCCTTTTGGATGTTAAATTATGCATTGCTGCCGGGATATTACCAGCACAAAAAGGTTTCCATGCTGGTGGATTCGTACAATTCGGTCAACACGATAACGCAGAAGGATCAGCCGCAGCTTAGTAAGAATGGCCAATTGTCCGACAAAAGTGTACGTGAGATTGATATTATGTCTGCAAACCATTCCTATAGCATTTATCTGTTTGAGCTGACTAATTTTTTGGGTAATATTATGTATTCGTTTGATTATCCATCTTCGGATACCATTTCTGAACGGCAGAGCAAGACAGTCGAAGAGAAGACGAGGGAATATGTGCTCGGGCTGGAAAGGGGTGGCAGTGTTGGCGAACGTGGTGATTCCAAAAAAGATTACGGAATCCGAAAATTATTCAGTTTATAAGATAATGGATGATCGAATAGGTTCGAGTATATTGAATTGTTTGGTCAGTTAAAGTCTGGACAGTTTGTCTATATGCGGACGAATTATCAAAGCATGACTGAGAGTGTGGCGATCTTTAATCATTTTCTTGGGTATGTGGCGGTTGGAGCGGTTGTTGTCAGTATGCTGCTGATGATCGTGGTCAGCAATAGTTTTGCAAAACCAATTTTAAAGATTGCAGATATTGCTAATCAGATGGCAAATCTTGATTTTGATGTACGTTATCCGGTACACAAAAAGACGAGATCGGCTTATTAGGGCACAGTATTAATGCTCTTTCGGATAAGTTAGAAAATACCATTTTGGAATTAAAATCAGCGAACAATGAATTACAAAAAGATATTCAAAATAAAATACAGATTGATGAGATGCGTAAGGAGTTTTTGTCGAATGTATCGCATGAATTAAAAACCCCAATCGCATTGATACAAGGATATGCGGAGGGGTTGCAGGACAATATCAACGATGATCAGGAGAGCCGGGAGTTTTATTGCGAAGTCATTATTGATGAAGCAAATAAAATGAATAAAATGGTTAAAAAACTTTTTGACACTGAATCAGATCGAGTTCGGCAGTGATCAAGTGCATTTTGAACGTTTTGATATTGTACAGGTACTTCGTTCTTCGGTTAATTCCGCAACTCTGCTGGCAGAACAAAAGGATGCAGAGATTTTATCTTATGAAACGGAACCGGTTTATGTGTGGGCAGATGAGTATATGATCGAAGAGGTTATTACAAACTATATCAGCAATGCAGTTAATCATGTGGATGGTGAAAGGGTTATACGAGTAACTATGGAGCGGAGAGGCGATGTTGAGCGCATCTCTGTATTCAATACCGGTAAGACGATACCGGAGGAAGAACTTGATAAGATATGGGTCAAGTTTTATAAGGTGGATAAGGCGCGTACCAGAGCCTATGGAGGCAACGGAATTGGACTGTCGATTGTCAAAGCGATCATGGATTCTATGAATCAGAAATGTGGGGTGATCAATCATGACAATGGTGTAGAATTTTGGTTTGAACTCGATTGTAAGACGATTGACTGATATAGCGGTAATATGGTAGTATAAAGATATTGAATGTATGGGCAAAATCATATGAAATGCCCGCAATAAAAAGAGGTAGTGCAGGATGAAAAAGAGAATTATAGCAACTGTACTCACTGCCGCGTGTGCATTGACCGGATGCAGCACGAGTGTTCCTGATTTATCAAAGCTGGATGCCGGCAAAGCATCGGAATATATGGCAGGAGAGTTGTTAAAACATGACAGTAAATATGCATATGGTTTGGATTATGACCGTAGTATTTTAAATCCGACGCCAACACCAACGCCGATCGTTACTCCTGCGCCGGCACCGACAGAAACTGCAGCAGTGCAGAGTGCTGAACCGGGGCAGGCTGCGGCCGGAAAGGACGGAGAGGCAGAAGCTACAACAGTTCCTTTAACGAAATTGTATGGAATTCCTGGGGTTTCTGTAGACTTTGTGTCAGCAAAATTGAAATCTTCGCTCGGTGCAGATTACGCGTATTGTAAAGTCGGAAAGGGTAAGAAACTGCTTGTCTTATATTTTCGGATCAAAAATACTGGGAATACGAATGCAAAGGTTGACTTACATAAAAACAAACCGGATTTTTACCTGCGGTCAGAGGGAAAACAGGTGGGACTTCTACAGCATACAGTTGCGAATGGCGAATTGCAATATTTTCAGCAGAAGATTAAGGCTGGAGATAATAGACAGGGAGTTTTGGTGTTTGAGGTGGATCAGGAAATTAACTTGTCAGATGTATCACTGGTAGCTGTACGGGATGACAAACAGGCAGAAATAGCTATCAAATAGGAGGCGCGAGTATGGATACAGGTATTTTATTGGAAAGTGGAACAAATGAATTAGAGATTTTGGAATTTACCGTTGGTGGCAACAGCTATGGAATTAATGTTGCGAAAGTGCGGGAAATTTTGCCATATCAGGTGCCAACACCGGTGCCAAATTCAGATCCCAGAGTAGAGGGGATATTTATGCCGAGAGATGAGATCCTTTCTATTATTGATCTGGCAGTGGTTATGAATCTGCCTAAGAAAGCAGATACGGCGGGAGATATGTATATCGTAACGGGCTTTAATGGGTTGCATACTGCATTTCATGTACACGGAGTTGCAGGAATTCATCGCATTTCCTGGAAAGAAATTTTGAAACCGGATTCTACGGTGAATAGTGGTGATAACAGCATGGCGACAGGCATCGTTAAGATTGATGGTAAGCTGATCATTATACTGGATTTTGAGGAGATTGTTGCCGGAATTAATCCGGAAACCGGATTGAAGGCCTCTTCTGTCGATCATTTGACGGGAAGAAAACGAAACGATACACCGATCTTGATCGCAGAAGATTCTATTTTGCTTAGCAAGATGATCGTCAACTGCTTGTCTGAGGCCGGATATGTAAACGTAACGGCAACGAACAATGGTCAGGAATGTTGGGATCGGTTATGCGACTATTATAAGTCGGGAAATTTGGACGAGAAAGTATCCTGTGTGATCACAGATATTGAGATGCCGCAGATGGATGGACACCATTTGACAAAATTGATCAAAGAGTCTGATCAGTTTTGCCATATTCCAGTTGTCATCTTTTCCTCGTTGATCAACGAAGAGATGCGTCGTAAAGGGGAGTCGCTCGGAGCTGATGCTCAGTTGTCAAAACCGGAGATTGGACAGTTGGTTGCTGCATTAGATAACTTGATCGGAGTAACGGACCATCAATAAGGAAGAAAAAGAGGTTGCGGTAATGTCAGGAGAAGACAAAGAATTAGAAGATCTGAATGCGGCTGATTTCGCGGATATGGGTTCCTTGGCGGATTTTGTGGACATAGAAGATTTGGAAAATCTGGAAGGGATAGAGGAGTTTAAGTCAGACGAGCAGTCTGAGGATGCACCGATGCCGGCAGAGGAGGAGGTTTCCGAAGAGATTCCAATGTCGGTAGAGAAGGAAGTTCCTGAAGAGATTCCAATGCCGGTAGAGGAGAAAGTTTCTGAAGAGATTCCAATGCCGGTAGAGGAGGAAGTTTCTGAAGAAATTCCAATGCCGGTAGAGGAGGAAGTTTCTGAAGAGATTCCAATGCCGGTAGAGGAGGAAGTTTCTGAAGAGGTTCCAATGCCGATCGAGGAGGAAGCTTCTGAAGAGATTCCAATACCGGTAGAGGAGGTTTCCGAAGAGATTCCAATGTCGGTTGCGGAAACTCCTGAAGAGATTCCAGCACCGATCGACGACGGAGGTACTGAAGAGATCTTACAGCCGGCTGGTGATAGTGCGACGATTAATACCAGTGAATTATTAGATAATATCAATTTGTATTCTGATGATGTAAGTGGCGGAGATTCAGCAGAGACGGCAGCGTTAATGAATGACGGAAAATCAGAATCTTCGACTGATGATCAGGCATTAAATATGATGTTAGATGGATTGTTGGATGATCTGGATATGACCGGATCGTTGCAGCAGGAGACGGCATCAAAGGATGAACTGGTAGAAGATCAGGATGCTGAGGCAGCAGATATTTTTGATATGCTTGGTGCTGATTCGGAATCACAGGATGTGTCTATTGATGATCTGCTAGATATTGCGGCACCGGAGGAACATCCGGAAGAGGAGCCAACAGATCAGAAAGGATTGTTTCAGCGTGTCTTTGGTAATGTAATCAACGATGAGATTGCCGAGGAAGAACGAAAAGCACAGGAAGAGGAAGAACAAAAAGCTGCGGAAAAAGCGGAGTTGGCGGAACAGAAAAAGGCAGAAAAAGAGCAGGCAAAGGAAGCAAAAAAAGCAGAAAAAGAAGCGAAGAAAGCAGCAAAAGCCGAAGAAAAAGCTGCAAAAAAGCGGAAAAAGAAGCCAAAAAGGCTGAGCGAAGAGCACAGCAGGAAGAAGAGGCAGAAGCTGAAAAATATGAAGTTACCGGCAAGCTCAATAAAGTTGGTGTTGCGATCATTGCTATCTTGACCGTTACTTTTCTGGTGGTGGAGATTGTTGGCACAAACATACATGGTTACTCCAGTTCAAAGAAGCAGGCCATGAAATACTTTGAGATGGGTAAGTACGAGCAGGCGTACCAAGAGGTGTTAGGAACGAAGGTGAAAGAGAAAGATCCGGATACCTATAATAAGATTCGAACAGTGATGCAGGTACAGAGAGCATTGGATTCTTATCAAAATTATGATGCTATGAATTATTATCCAGATGCCTTAAATGCGCTGATCCGTGGTTTGCAGAGATATGATGCGAATTTAGAGACTGCCAAACAGCTTGAGATCGAGGACGAGGTAGATGGCTGCAAAGAACAGATCGTATCTCTGTTACAATCTGAGTATGGCGTCAGTGAGTCGCAGGCAAGGGAACTGCTAAGCTTAGACAAGGCAGAATATACCAGTAAAGTTGTTGAGATAGCCATGAAAAAGAATACGGGGAATGAATGATCTTCGTGTGATAGAAAACATAAGAAATGAAAAACAGCGTTTTCAAAAAATTTGAAAACGCTGTTTTTTATTTTATAGGAAACTTTTATTATAGCATGCGGGAATACGATCATTCCGTTTCTGTTGTAGCAGCACCCTCATAAACGGCTTCATTGGTTAATTCAATGCCAAGCTTTTTGAAAGTGTTGATATCGATCGATGACAAGATCGCGGAAACATGAAGCTGACATCCGGACAATTTTGGGAGCTGTTCTAATGCCAGTTTGGCTTTCGGATCCGATACAGCGCACATTGAAAGCGCAATAAGTACTTCATCGGTATGCAGTCGTGGATTTTTGCTGCCAAGATAACCGGTCTTAAGATGTTGAATCGGTTCAATAAAGGAAGGGGATATCAGATGTTCATTATCATCAATCTTTCCTAATACTTTGATCGCATTTAACAGTACAGCGGACGCCGGACCGAGCAGATCAGAAGTAGAACCGGTTACGATGGTTCCATCCGGCAGTTCCATTGCAGCAGCAGCCGATCCTTTTTGCTTAGCCCGCTCGTTAGCAATCGGAACAACAGCACGATCGTTTACGGATATTTTAGCCTGCTTCATGATGAGTTCCTGTTTGTATATTTCGTCACCCGATGCCTCATCTTTGATATAGCGGTTGAGCGACTGGTAATAGCGGCGAATGATCTCCTGCTTTGACGCCTCCTTACAGACTTCGTCATCAATAATACAGTTGCCTGCCATATTGACGCCCATATCTGTTGGAGACTTGTATGGACAGTATCCATAGATGCGTTCAAACATGGCGGCGAGCACCGGATAAATTTCAATGTCGCGGTTATAATTTACCGTAGTTTCACCATATGCTTCCAAATGAAATGGGTCGATCATATTAACATCATTCAGATCAGCAGTTGCGGCCTCATAGGCTAAATTGACCGGATGCTTCAAAGGAATATTCCAAATTGGGAATGTCTCAAACTTTGCATAACCGGCCTTGATACCGTTTTTGTTTTCGTGGTATAGCTGAGAAAGGCAGGTTGCCATCTTGCCGCTTCCCGGTCCCGGTGCAGTAACAATGACAAGCGGTCTGGTTGTTTTAATATAATCGTTTTTGCCATAGCCGTCATCACTTACAATCTTGTCGATATTGTTTGGATATCCATCGATAGTATAGTGGTGATAAACCTGGATACCGATGGATTCTAATTTTTTTTGAAACAGATTTGCGGATGGCTGTCCGGCGTAACGGGTGATAACTACGCTGCTGACATAAAGTCCTTTCTTTTTGTATACATCGATCAGACGTAATACATCCTGATCGTAGGTAATTCCGAGATCATGTCTGATCTTGTTACGCTCAATATCTGATGCATTGATCGAAATGATCATTTCAGCCTGATCGGCAAGTTGTAAAAGCATTTGTAATTTACTGTCCGGTGCAAAGCCCGGAAGTACGCGTGATGCATGATAATCGTCAAATAATTTGCCGCCAAACTCTAAGTACAGCTTATCGCCAAATTGAGAAATGCGCTCTCTAATATGTGCAGACTGCATGGATAAGTATTTATCATTATCAAAGCCAATTTGTTTCATTGAAAATCTCCTTTTTCTTGTAATAACACGAACGTTCCCATCAACATTCGGTAAAAAAATAACCCCACAATAAGGATACCATAAACGGATATAAAATGACAGGGGAAAGGAAAGATTGTGTTTTATTTTTAATAACAGATATGTTATACTTGGCTTAGGAGATAAGAGAAGGGGAATACGTAAAATAAGGCATTCAAAGTATTTTACATATAGTAGTTTTAAACCTATGGTGTAAGACTGATAGGCAAAGGACTATCAGATGATTACGGGCTTAGTTGGTGTATGGATCTTGCCAGAGAACGAGACGATGCGTACGAGAAGTATTCGTGTTTCTTCGATTAATCCAAAGTACAGGTCGCAAAATGGTGCGTTATACAATAAGAAAATGACGACACTTATCTGTTATCCGATGAGTAAGAAGGGCAGTACCTTTGTTGTACCGGATACAGTTCGCAAGACGGCACCTTTATCCTTCCGAGGTAATTATTATTTAGAAAAGGTTGTTTTACCGAAAAATTTACGAAAACTAGGCAGAGGAAGTTTTCTGAAAAGTGCTATTTCGGAGTGGAGATGTGATGGTGGTGTGAAAAAGTATGAGAAGAGTGCTTTTAATTATATTGATGCGGCCGATGGGTATGCGATCGATATGAATACACTCACGAAATTGTATCAAGAGCTTCTGTATACGAATGCTACAACAGATGTAAGTTACTGGGTAAAAACAATATGGAACTGGCTTATAATGTGATGAGCTGATTAGGGTAAATGGAATATTAGCATGATGGGCGAATTTGCGAGTGGACGATGGTTGTATAGATAACAGCATATTGTTTTATGGTAAAAAGAGTGAGGGATTATGAAACAGAGCAGAAAGAAATGGTTTGTGGCAGCTATTTGTATTATTATTGTTTTGGCATTGGGTACAGGTGGCGTGATCTATTATAAAAAGCAGGAACAGCAAAAGAAGCTTCCGCCAACGGAGTATGTTCAAAAATTGGAGAAGAGAACGCTGGATGAAGAAATTCAACAGCTTTGTGACTGGAAGGCAGATTGGAAAGACAGGAGCAGTGAAGGACTGGGACTAACAACGCAGATTACACTTGGCGATGCATGGAAAGAGTTATTAAGGAAAAGTGGCTTGCAAAAGGTCACGGTACAGTCTGATATTCAGATGGATAAAGACACGGTGACCGGACAGGGGACAGTGTTATTAAATGACCAAAAGGCAGTACATTTTAATGCTTTTCATGATGGAACACAGAAGCGTGATGTGGGAGACAATGGTGGGGTTAGCTGTTTGCAGATATCGGAACTAAAAGAAGATTATCTTATGTTGGAGACGGAATTGACCGAAGCCTTGTTTGTACCGATGGGGACGGAAGTTACGTTCAAAAGTGAGATGCAAAAGTGGATTGGCATGTTTTGGCAAAAAGGACAGACTGTCACGAAGAGCAGAGAGGATGTGAAGCCGAAAGGGATTACTGATGCATGTACGGAGTATGATATTGTGTATCATACCGGTGAATTTATGACCAACAAGTACAGCATGGTATGGAAGAAAATGAAATTATATGTGGATGAGTCAGATACGATTCGTGGACGTGTAATAGAGCTCATGGTGGATAATGTCGACTATTCGGTTACGATCGTGCGAAACAATACGAAAAAAGAATATCGCGAAGACATATCTCTGAAAGCGGCAGATTCTTCCGTGACATATACTTTCAAATTATCGTTGACAAAGGATGAGAAATATCCAACCTTAAAAATTGATGTGTTGGCGGGTAAAGACCGGCTGTTTTTTGGCGGAGCTATCACAAAAAGCAGTAGCAAAGGATCAGAAACAATCGTTGCAAAACTGCGAACGACAGGAGAAAAAACGATGGAAGCCGCACAAAAAGGACAGAGACAAAATCAATGGTAAAGATGGAATGGAGAAGTATTTTTGGTTATATGGTAATAAGAAGAATACAGATGGCATGACATTGACGCATTATCTTTATGGTGTGGACATATCGGCGTTTTTTGAACAAAATAAAAGAAAATTGTGGGGTTGATCTGACTCAATTAGCACAAAAATTTGATTATTATTAATTTTGGGTATTACATATTTAGAGATAATATGTTATAATTTCACAGCATTATATGGTTTTATTGGAAACGCACAATCCTCCGGGATGATAACGAACAACACATGACAATAGTTATCATTTTAGGAGGATTTTTTTATGCCAAAAAACAAATTTCAAGATGTCGTATTCACAGCCATTATGGCAACGGTCATGGTGTACGGGATGGTCGTTTACAATGTAGCGTTAAACATGGGAAAAGTAACCGGAGAGACTTTTCTTGCAGCAGTTCATGAACTGCCGATCATGGTGCCGGTCGCATTTATCTTAGAATTTTTTATTGTCGGAAAGATTGCGAAAGCACTTGCTTTTACGGTTGTGACACCGGACGACAGACCGCAGATCATCACCTACGCGATCTCTATTTGCATCTGTTGTATCATGTGTCCGCTCATGAGCCTTGTGGCAACTTTGTTGTTTAAGGAAACGAAAACCTTTGGTACTTGATTCAAACATGGGCAATGAATTTCCTGGTGGCAATCTGTTATCAAATGTTTTATTGCGGACCGTTAGTTCGTTTGATCTTCCGCACCATTTTTGAGAGAAAAGGAAGCAAGGCAACAGAGCAGTCAGATGCATTGATCGAGGGCTGATATTTGCGAAATAAGGCTGAGAAAGTTATACTGATAGAGACAGCAGGTTATATACCGTGGCTTTGTGCTTTACGGCAAAGAGCTAAAATTCCCTTATAAATTTAAGGGAGAGGGGGATGGAGTCATGAATTTGAGAGTATTGCGGTATTTTTTTGACCGTGGCAAAGGAGCAGAGCTTTACGAAAGCAGCGGAGCAGTTGAATTTGACCCAGCCGACGCTTTCTAGGCAGCTTGCGGCGTTGGAAGAAGAGCTGGGGGCAAAGTTATTTGACCGAGGGGGACGTAGTATTACACTCACGGGTGAGGGCGTGCTGCTTAAAAGGCGGGCACTGGAAATCGTTGAGATGGAAGATAAGATCTTAAGTGAGTTCAAAGGCAGTCAAGAGTTTATGGAGGGGACGATCACCATCGGCTGTGGCGAGTTTATGGCTGTGGAGACACTTGCGGAAATCTGCCGCAGTTATCGGGAAAAGTATCCGAGAGTGCAGATCGCACTGCACACCGGGACTGCCGATGCAGTGTCAGAATTGATGGGAAAAGGACTTATTGATATAGGACTGTTTTTAGAACCGGTCAGTACGGAAGAAATGGATTATATTCGCTTACAGGGCAGTGATCACTGGGTTTTGACGATGCGGGCAGACGATCCGCTGGCTGCCAAAGAGTATATTACCAAAGAAGATTTGATCGGTTTGCCGCTTATTTTGCCGGAACGCCATACGGTACAGAGTGAGTTGGCTAACTGGTTCGGAAAGGATTTTAGCAAGCTGCAGGTGGCGTTTACCAGTAACCTTGGCACTAATGCCGGGGTGATGGTGCTACATGGGCTTGGGTATCAGGTGTCGATCGAGGGTGCAGAACGGTATTGGGAGAAGGATAAGCTTGTGCAGAGGCGATTGACGCCGAAAGTGGAGACAAGTACCGTGATCGCTTGGCGGAGAAATATCCCGTATTCACCGATGGTAAGTCGGTTTATTGAGGAGATACAGGCGTATAGTGGCGGGGAAAGGTGATTTTCTATACATTTTACGGAAGATTTAGAGGAAGCAGTGCATGCGGCTCGCCAAAACGAGAAATGGAGAAAAGTATGAACCTAAAAATAGATTTACTTGATAATAAAGAAAGAGGATATAATAATGCTAACAGTAGAAACGTATATTAAACACATGGATTGCTTTGTTAAAATTGAACCAGATACTGACATAGAATTAGTTACAGACGTTTTTTATGTAGAAGGGGCAATTGTAATAAAATATTATACTCAAGAGATTATGGGATTAGAACAATGGGATTTAATTAATCACTTGTGGTCATATTTCATAGATGCAATAGATGAATTGATAGAGGGTAAATGGGAAACGAGTTTTTTTGTTTCCTGACCAACCTCTAAATGTGATATTGAGAAACGAAAAAGGAATCAGAATGGGCTTTTGATAATTATAGGGGACAAAAATATATGGTAGAGAAAAAGGAGTTCTTTTAGCGTTGTTATCTGCAGCAGATGTATTTTATCAATATTTAGAACAATGCGATGTAAGTGTTTTAGAGAGAAAAATAAAATACGAGAAATTAGAAAAAAATTAATATAGATAGTTTGTAAAGGGATAAATTATGCATTACAATCTATAAAACCGAAATAATTGCAGATAATGCCAAAAAAGCATAGATAGCAATACAATATAAGTAGTAGACATAATTGAAAATGGAGTATTATAATAAATGTGCAGGAGAAATAAAACTTCCTGCACATTTTTAACTTTATGGGAAACTGCTTATAATGTGGTGCTATGCCACTAAGAATTGTTTTAGCGATTCTTGCAGAACTACATTTGTTTATGTTTAAGAAATGAGGTGTTATTTTATGGCAAAAAAGTTAGTTGCTTATTTTAGCGCAAGCGAGAACAACAAAAGAAAACAGCAGAAATGATCGCAGAGGCAGGCAATTTTGATCTGTGCGAGATCGCACCAAAGGTTCCATATACGAAAGCGGATCTCAACTGGATGGACAAAAAATCACGAAGCAGTGTAGAGATGGCTGACAAATCAATCAGACCGGAAATCGCAGATTCTAATGTGGATGTATCTGCTTATGATGAGATTATTTTGGGATTCCCGATTTGGTGGTATGTTGCACCAACTATCGTGAATACATTTTTGGAGAAATATGATCTGAGCGGCAAAAAAGATTGTATTATTTGCAACATCTGGTGGCAGCGGATTTGGCAACACGGTCAGTGAGTTACAGCCATCGGCTCCTAATGCACAGATCGTGGAAGGAAAACTCTTAAATCGTATGTCTAAACAGGAGATTAGCGAGTGGGTAAAAAGTTTGTAATTGTATTTCAGACGAAGTTTTAGATTATGAAAAATTAATAGATTTGTTAAGGAGAGATGAAGAACGATGATTCGTACATTTAAGACACATGAAGTGCGTATGCAGGAAGAACTGACAGGGAGTTTATGGGAATTTGAGCCATGCGAGGGGGATTATGCAGGAACAAAGTTTCAGATGGCAACACCGGGATGCTTTTGAAACAAATCCACTTTTTGCAAATTACCGTGGAGAAGCCTATTTTCGTAAAAAATTACTGCTGGTGGAAATATCCGTATTGAGTGTAAAGGAGTGAGCCATACAGCGACAGTGCTGTTAGATGGGGAACAGATTGCACAGCATTATAATGCTTATACACCATTTTCTGTTATTAAAAAAGATTTGACCGAGGGAACCCATTTGTTGGAAATTAAGGTGGATAATCGTTTTACGGAGAAGAGTGCATTGCATATTCGAATGATTATATGTCATATGGTGGAGTATCGCGTCCGGTGGTGTTGGAGAAAATTGGTGCCTTATATTTTGAATATGTACATGTTAAAACATATCATAAAAATGGGAAATGGACAGCCGGCGTGAAAGTAGCGGTCCATATTTTGGATCAAAAGAGGCTTATTGGCGAGAATGTGGTGATCTCACTTCAAATAGGAGAAGTAATCTATGATTGGCAGTTGCTGTCCGATAAGGGGGACAGACAGATATTGTCTACGGAACTTATATTTGAAGATGTGCAGGAATGGAGTCCGGATTCTCCTAAATTATATGAGGTAAAGCTACAGGCAAAAGTAGGAGAAATTGTGATGGATGACTTAATAGACCGTTTTGGCTTTCGGGAAATTAAGGTGCAGGGAAAAGAAATTTTATTAAATGAAAAGAAATTTCGCATCAAGGGAGTATGCAGACATGAAGATCATCCAGACTATGGATGTGCATTACCATATGCAGCAATTTGTCATGATCTTATGTTAATTCAACAAATGGGCGCCAATTCGATTCGCACGGTGCACTATCCGAATGATGAGATATTTTTGGACTTGTGTGATGAACTGGGTATTTTGGTTTGGGAAGAGAATCATGCAAGAGGAATAGAGGAATCAGAAATGCGTCATCCTCTTTTTTTGAGACGCAGGCAGAAAATGTTATCAGGGAAATGATAATGAACCATTATAATCATCAAGTATCTATATTTGGGGCATACTAAATGAATGTGCCAGCGAAACAGAGTTTGGAAGATCATGCTATCAAAAACAATTTGCACTGATCAGGCAATTAGATGCTACAAGACCCTGTACTTTTGCAAGCTGCAAATTTTTTCAGGACATTTGTTTTGATCTGCCGGATGTGATCTCATGTAATATATATCCAAGATGGTATGTAGACAAGCCGGTGCAGCAGTATTTGGCGGAAGTTTGTGATTGGATTAAAGAGGATGGAAAAGGAAAAGATAAACCATTTATTGTGTCGGAGATTGGGGCAGGAGCGCTATATGGCTGTCACAATTCTTATCATGGAAAATGGACGGAAGAATATCAGGCAGAAGCTTTGGCGGAGCAGTTGACAGCGTGTTTAGAATCCTCAGAGTGTATGGGCGTTTATATTTGGCAGTTTTGTGATGTGCGTGTCAGCTCTGAGTGGTTTGCCGGAAGACCGCGAGAGATGAATAATAAAGGAATCGTAGATGAATATCGAAGACCCAAATTGGCATATGAAAAGGTGAAGGAAATATTTCAAAAATACTAAAGTTGATTATAGCAGAAGGTTACATATGCCCTACTGATGAAGTGGGGCATTTAAGGTGTTGCAAATGTTAAGGTGTGCACGATATGATTGCATAAAACGATTATAAATATTATCTATGTCATTTAAAATACAAATTGTAATCCGCATGTTAAGGAAAACTGTATGGAGGATTGATGTCGTATGAGAGGATTAGTATGGGAAACCGCTGAAGAACTGGATTTAAAATTAGCGCAGCGGGTGAGAAATATTCGTCGGAGACGGTCGATATCCCAGAAAAAATTAGCGGATATGAGTGGGGTTAGTTATGGATCTATCAAGCGTTTTGAAACAACGGGGCAAATATCTCTGGTTAGCCTTACAAAAATAGCTATGGCATTGGATATTGCGGGCGATCTGCGGAATGCGTTTACACAGATTCCGTATCAAGATATTCAGGAGGTTATCAATGAAAACAAATGTAAGTAGTAAAGTGTATGTGCCGGAAAAAACTTATTTTGACGGATTGTTTGGCATATTTGCAGATAGCCTTCCGGATGCTTGGGGAAGACGTTTGTTAAATCGGCTTCTTCAGCAGAAAGGCAAAAATCCAGATAGTTATACGGTATTAGACAGATTGGCGATAGTGGGAAATTCAGGAATGGGAAAGCTTGTTTATGAACCGCAGATAGAGATTACCCGGGAAAAAAGAATGGATGAACGGTTGGAAGACTGTGAATACAGTGGTGCAGACGGTCTTGTTTCACTGCACTCGCTCCATTCGCTTTAACTCCGGTAAAACAATAGAGAGCATGGTAATAAAGCAGATGCCGCCACCGATAATATTGGAGACAGGTTCTGCAAGAAATACG